>OFTY01000083.1_pt1 | contig 103566 bp, 93 predicted proteins | sample 1775061 | NCBI WGS metagenome assembly OFTY01 (sample SAMN08195773, study PRJEB24354) | sludge metagenome | isolation source: sludge from phenol fed wastewater aerobic bioreactor B | place: India: Nagpur | collected 2016-09-16 | reverse complement strand
CCCCGAAAGCTTTCGGGGCGACCCTTTTTATTTGCTAACTGATTTATTATTATTTTTAATGAATACAAACTATTAATTCTTTTATATGAAGTTAACCTTGACGATTGTCCTGCTAATTTCCATCATGAGTTGTACCAATGTTCCCACATCCCGGGACCTCTACACGCTGAAAAATAAAAATGGTTTGGAGGCTGTATTTACGCCTGTAGGGGCACGGCTGGTAAGTTTGACAGTGCCCGACAAGAACGGCACTCCAACAGGTGTTGTAGTCGGTTTCGATAGCGTTCAACAGTATGCTACCTCCACGGAACCTTATTTTGGTGCTACGATAGGCAGGTATGGTAATCGAATTGCCAAAGGTAAATTTACACTCGATGGAACTTCTTACCAGCTTACCATCAACAATGGGCCCAATACCCTGCATGGCGGAACTCATGGGTTTCAGAGCAAAAGTTGGACAGGCACGCAGATCAATGATCGCGCAGTGAGTTTTCAATATTTGTCTAAGGATGGAGATGAAGGGTTTCCGGGAAATCTTACTGCGAAGGTCACTTATACATTGACAGATGATAACGAGTTGAAAATGGAGTATGAGGCCGGCACGGATAAAAAAACAGTGGTGAACCTGACCAATCATGCTTTTTTCAACCTTAATGGCGAAGGAAGCGGCACTATTGAAAATCATTTGCTTCAGATCGATGCCGGCGCCTATACGCCGGTTGATTCAACACTGATCCCTACCGGCGTTATTGCTCCTGTTCAGGGCACCCCCTTCGATTTTACATCTCCCCACAGGATCGGAGAACGTATTCAGGCCGCGGACACACAATTGATCTATGGAAAAGGGTATGACCATAATTATGTACTGAACGGCCAGGGCATGCGAGAAGTGGCTTCAGTGCTTGGTGATAAGTCAGGTATTTATATGCAGGTTTTTACCATTGAACCCGGTCTTCAATTTTATTCCGGCAACTTCATGCAAAGCAAAAACAAACTGCGCACGGGAATGGATGATTTCAGAACGGCCTTTTGCCTGGAAACACAACATTTTCCCGATTCACCGAATCAACCTGCATTTCCTTCCACGGTGTTGCAGCCTGGAGCTAATTATCATACTGCGTCCATATATAAGTTCTCTGTAAAGAAGGGCCTCTGAACAGCATAGCGAAAGTGAGTTTCCTGTGGGGCAGGTATACAGAGCGAATTAGTCCAGATCAGCCCGTAAATATGTCTATTTTACACCCGGTTATTGTAGGGCCCAGACAATAGTTTTGTGTATAATAAAGGCATCATTATGAAAAGGATTCGTCACCTCCTATTGGTTCAAGCCACTGCCTGCAAATTCATGCTGCTCAACCTGCAAGAATTGACGTATGAAAATGCAAATGAAAACTGCTGAGTTTATTGCTCTGTCGGCCTGCACCATGATGCTGACCGCTTTGGGCATCGACATCATGCTTCCTGCATTTGGTAAGCTAAGGGAGCATTTTGGGCTCAGGCACGAATCTACGGATGCGGCAAAGATCATTTCGTTCTTTTTCATGGGTCAGATCGCACAGATCATTTTTGGTACATTGTCGGACCGTTTCGGACGGCTCTCGATCCTGCGGGTAGGCTTCCCGCTCTATATCATCGGTGGATTGATCGCTGCATTCGCCCCAAGCCTGAAGATCATGTTTGCCGCGCGTTTTGCGGCCGGTATGGGAGCATCGGCCGTCTTCATGACCACCATCGCAGGTGTTCGTGATCGCTTTGTTGGAAACCAGATGGCCCGTATCATGTCGCTGATCCTGACGATCTTCCTGTTCACGCCGATCATTGCTCCCTTTTTAGGATTGGCTATTCTGTCCGTTGGATCCTGGCAGATGGTATTCCTCACACCTCCTTTGTTCGCCGTCATCGTGTTTATCTGGTCGCTCAGACTGGAAGAGTCCCTTCCACGTGAACAACGTATTCCGCTCGACTGGATAAATATCAGTCGTTCCATCCGCAAGGTCATGAGTAACCGGACCTTCCTTCGATATACCGGCGTCACTACTATTCTTTTCACGGCATTAAGTTCGTATGTGGCCAGTTCTGAACATATTGTTGGAGAGATCTATGGCAGGCCGGAACTATTTGCCTGGATATTTGCAGGCATTGGGCTGATGATGTCGATCTGCACTTTACTGAATTCCCGCCTTTCGACAAGGTATGGAGCGCGGCGGATCATAAGATGGCTACTTAGTATCTACACTTTATTGGGTGGTATCCTGTTGTTGTGCACATTCACTTTCGGAGATCCGCCGGCCATGATATTATTCTTCATTGCCATTGCCCTGATGTTGGGCATCAACCTGGCCGTTGAGCCCAATAGCAGCGCTTTGGCATTGGAGCCGATGGGAAATATGGCGGGCATGGCTTCGTCGATTTACGGAACTTCTTTCTTCTTCATAGGGGCATCGCTGGGATCGGTCATTAGTCAGTTGATGCGTAAAGGCGTCCTTCCGCTTGTTGTAAGTTTTTTTGTTTTAGGGCTGATCACGGTAATGCTGGTGTTTAGTGATCTGCGCACTGCTAGAGAGAAAATGGTTAGCGAACAACGATGATTCTTTTCGGAGAATCGCGCGTCAAATATGCTTGAATTTCAATTTTGCCAGGCGGATATATAAAACCTGAGGCCAGCTCGAGTCAATTAAAGCGACCTGGAAATCTGCATAGATAAGTCTTTGATAATTAATCGAAATCGAGGATTTTTTTATATAAGTATGCAAATATAACATTTTATGTTAGATTTGCATACATGATTCAACGAAGACTCGAAACAAAGATTGAAGATACTTTGAAGCGTAGCCCTTCAGTGGCTCTTATGGGGCCGCGTCAGGTAGGTAAAACAACTATTGCACTGAATATTTCAGAAACAATTCCTTCTGTATACCTCGATCTTGAAAACCGGACCGACCTGCAGAAAGTGAAAGACATTGAAGCCTTTCATGCTGAGAATAGCAACAAACTGATTATTCTTGACGAGGTTCAGCGTTTGCCAGAAATATTTACTTCACTAAGAGGCATCATAGATCGGGAACGCAGGAGGGGAAACAAGACCGGTCAATTTCTATTTTTAGGCTCGGCATCTATTGAACTGTTGCAACAATCCAGCGAATCGTTGGCGGGACGTATTGCCTACCTTGAACTACATCCGGTGGACGTACTGGAATATGCTGGCCGTAGCCCGGAAAAATTAAACACCTTGTGGGTGCGTGGAGGTTTTCCAGAAAGTTTATTGGCAGATTCCGATCAGGATAGCCTGGCCTGGCGCAATGATTTTATCAAAACATATTTAGAGCGCGATATCCCGCAACTCGGACCGCGCATCCCTGCTGAAACATTGGAGCGGTTCTGGACCATGCTGGCGCATAATCAGGGTACGGTATTGAATGCTGCCCATCTTGCCCGAAATCTGGATGTATCGGGCGTGACTATAGCGCGTTACCTTGATCTGATGACTGATCTTTTATTGGTCAGGCGATTAAAACCGTGGACTGCGAATGTCGGAAAGCGGTTGATCAAATCCCCCAAAATTTATGTACGCGATAGCGGCATCACCCATGCGTTACTCAACATTCCAGATTATAATAGCTTGCTTGGTCATCCTGTAGTAGGAGGAAGCTGGGAAGGATTTGTTATTGAAAACATCTTAGCTGTTGCTCCAACAAGGGTACAACCTTATTATTATGGCACGCCCGGCGGTGCAGAGATAGATCTGGTGCTGGAATTTCCGGGAGGTGAGAAATGGGCGATAGAGATCAAGCGTAATTCAACACCGTCACTTTCAAAAGGGTTTTATACTGGGTGTGAAGATATTCAGGCCAATAGGCGGTTTGTAGTCTATTCTGGCACTGATATCTTTTCTTTGAGCAAAGATGTAACAGCGATTACATTGCCGGGGCTGATGCGGGAGATACTGGAACAATAACTGGTGGGTAGGGGTTAATTTCTGGAGTGCGGCTCTTGTATTCTCTTTTACAGGAATAAAAATTCAACTACTAATTGTTATTTTCTTCAATTCTCGCATTAATCCTGAAAAATCAGACGACCTTTTCCAATAGCGGGAATTGGAAAAATGCCTAACACGATATTGATCAATTTAATTGATTCTAATACCATAAAGTGGTATTCACCTGACAATCAATTGACTCCTGCAGAAGCTCGAAATTTGTTACATTTGCAGCAGCTAAGTTATTACGCTGTTTTCGCAAATCATCCTTTGTATTAGTATGAATGAACTAAACGTCATATCGAAAAGCATAGAAGAATTGCAGAAATTAACCCTGAAAGAGACTATCTATTTGGATGATGTACAATTAAAGTTCATGCCTGATCTGCAAAAGTTCATTGTAGGGGAAACACTTTCTATGCGCGATGGAAAATTGGTTATTGGTAATAACCTTTATAAAAAGTGGCTAATGAAAATCAGGATAAAAGGATTTGATTATGAAATAGACTTTAAAAGATGAATATTCCGGAGAAGTTGCGGTACATTGATGAGTTAAAAAGCGAGATAGATAAATTGGTGACTCGAAAGGATTGGGATGATGCATTCTTTAAAAAAGTAAAACTAGGGTTTACTTATACTTCAAACAAATTAGAAGGAAATACACTTACTTACGGTCAGACGATAAAGCTACTTCGCGATTTAGTGGCTCCTAAGAAGGGACTATCTCACTAACTGTGTAAGTTTCAAAAATCAGGGTTCGAAGTAGGATATATATTCTGATCCTGTCTTCAAAAATAGTTAAAAACTGATCCAGGACAATGCCCCAGTTTTTAATCGGCATTGTCCATTTTTTTGTTACCTCTAGTAATGCCAGATAATTTCTGTTGGCCCAATAAAAAAGCGAGTACATTTTATTGTAATCGCTTGATCTTTACCATCTGTAGTCAGAACGGGAAAATTTTCTAACCGTTTTGTACAGGATTTTCTACTTTTTTGTGAGTTAGTCGTCTGATTATTAAGTTTCTTCTTAATATAAAGAACTCATTAATGTACATACTAATAATTATTTCAATGTATTGCCTAAAATTTGCCAAGATACTTCGGCGGCGCTGGATGGTATAATTTGGCGGTTGTAACCCTTTTAGTTAAAAGCTTCTAAACCGCTGATGAAACATGTAATTTTTCTTTGATTTTCACGCTAAGCCGTATTCTAACCTGTTCTTCCATTTCTCCCAATTAGGCATCATTTTGTTTTGAAGATTCAGAAAAGCCTTGGTGTGATTATGGTGCACTAGATGACAGAGCTCATGAATAATGACATACTCTATGCTTCCTTTTGGAGCCTTAATGAGTTCGGTATTCAAAATGATTTTTCCATTAGGCGTGCAGCTGCCCCAACGCTTTGACATAAAACGTATTGTTAATGGTGGCATTGTTATCCTGTATTGCTTGAATTTCGGCAAAGCTTCTTTCAATAATTCATTGAAGACTTCCTTAGCTCTTTCTTTGTACCATCTGTTCAATTGCTCTCTTAATGCCTCCGGTTTATTGTTAACGGTGTGCATCCATAGTTGTCCAGGATACGCTTTTATAATATTTTCTTCATCCGGCACAATTTTTAATCTGTACTGGCGCCCCAAATAGAGATGTGTTTCTCCATTAATAAATCTTCGGGGAGGTGTTGTCGGCTTATAGGAGTGAAAATAATCGATCTGCTTTAATATCCAAGGTGCCTTTTGCCTAACCCTTTTTACAACGTCCACCTCCCTGGCAGTTATAGGCGCTAAAACTTCCACGGTTCCTTCGGGATTCACTATTATACGCAATGACTTCCGTGCCTGATAGTGGAGTGTAAAATCAATAAGTCTGCTACCAAACTTCAATTGAGGTTCCATCAGCTCTTATATTTTATTTCCGCCACTTTGATGCACTCTTCTATTAGTTGATCAATATGATCGAAGCTAATGTCCAAATCGTACTTTGTTTTAATTTCAAACAACAGATCATCCATCTCAATTCGTATTTTTCCTTTGATATCGTCGTTCTTCTGCCAATCAATTACAGAAGATCCATTATCAAATACATTCGCTTTTATTATTTCATCAACAGCTGCTGCAATTTCAGCGGCTATATTCAATTTGTTCGATTTTCGTGTTAAACCTTCTTTAAATCCTTCAGAAGTCAGATTATAGAAAGCAATAGCGATTGGATTATCCTTTATGGATATAGGAACATTGTCTCGCTTGTCATTAAAAAAGCTATTTTCAAATTCAGTAGTTCTAGCCAGGTATTCTGCTTCACTAATCCGTTGTAGGTGATAATCTTCAATAGTCCTTCTTATCAGCTCAGATAGTTTTTTATAATAAACGGGATCTTCATCCATTCGAATGTTGATCGCTTTTATGGTGCGGCTGGCAATATGGTCTGCTTTTGCGGCTTTACCGGTAATCTTTTCCAGCACGGCTTGCCTTTCCTCCTTGTTAAAGATGTTTACCAACTCTGTAATTTTTAGTACATCACCATCAGAAGTAATATGCTTGTCAATCAATTTCTGTACCTGCGATTCATATTCTTTATAATTCAACTCATCTGAGTAACGCCGTTTTACAGATACTCTTAAGGACAGAAAGAATGCAGCATCGTTCTTGTACTTTTCAATCTGCTTTTCCGGTGTTTTATTGCTGAAGTCAATGCTAGAAAGGGCTAATTTTAAAATTCTTGCATATATAGAGAGCTTATCGTAGAAGCTATGCCGTTTTGCTTCATCAGAAAGCAGTTCTTCATAAGCGGGTTCATCATATTTATTCTTGATTTCTTTGAAAACGTCCCAGAGTTCAGAATGTACTTGTGGCAACTTCTCTACTTCCTTAGTGATATTGGTAAAGGAGCCTGCCAGTTCTTCTTGATCGTACTCCTCCAGGCCTGAATAGGTATGTAAAGCGTCGTCCAGATTCTCCAGATTGCCGTAATAATCAATTATATAACCATAATCCTTACCTGGATACAATCGGTTCACCCTTGCTATTGCTTGCAGTAAAGTATGTTCCTTAAGGTTTCTTGTGAGATATAACACCTGGTTACGTGGTGCATCAAAGCCTGTCAATAATTTGTCTACTACAATAATGATTTCGGGCTCTTCTTGCTTTTTAAAACTATTTATGATAGCTTTTTCATACTTCTCCGCATTGCCATATTTATCCATCATAGATTTATAGAAAGCCTTCACTTTATCATCGCTCTCTTCAAAGGCATCTTCTTCCCCTTCTCTGTCATCCGGTGGAGAAATCAATAGCTCAACGGATACTTTTAGTTGCCGATTTATTTTTCCTATTTCAATGAGCTTTTCCCTGTACCTAAGGGCAGAAAGCTTGTTGGGTGCTACTAACTGAGCCTTAAATGGCGTTCCTTGTATATTGTCTGTAAAGTGTTTTGTTATGTCCCATGCTGTATTTTCAATAAATGCAAGGGACTGCACAAGTTTATTCCTTGCAGAGAATTTTCTTTTCAATGTTACCTTCCCATATTCCGTCAATGGTTCAGAAACTCTGTCGAAAAAAGTATCTAAAGGCTTTTCGTTCACATGCATGATATTGTGCCTTCCCTCGTAGAGCAATGGTACCACAGCCTTATCAGCAACAGCATCAGCGATTGTATAAATTGTTCCAGGGACAATACCACCAAATTTATCAGCAGTACTTTTTTCCTTTTTCATCAGGGGAGTACCTGTAAAAGCTACGAAGCAAGCATTGGGGAAAACCATTCTAACTTTAACGCCCATAGGCCCATAATGACTGCGATGTCCCTCATCCACCAAAACAAATATCTCGGATGAATGAAAGCTTGCCCCGGCTTTATTGACTAAAGACTCAAACTTATTCACTATTGTGGTGATAATAGTATCATCAGACTGTAACAAGTGGCCCAATAAGCTGGAATCCCTTTTAAAATCTTCGAGTTCTTTTTCGGTTAGTTCTTCGCCATTAAATTGCTTAACTGCTTCCTTTGAGGCACCTTTGGTTGCCTGTCGTACCAGTTTATGGCATTTCTTAAAAGTTTCGGTTATCTGGTCGTCAAGATCTACCCGGTCGGTTACTAAAATGATTCGCGGATTTTTAATATTCGGATGCATGGCAATAAGCTGTGCCAGCATTACCATAGTTAATGATTTGCCACTTCCTTGAGTATGCCAAATTACACCACCTTGTCTTTTTCCATCGGGTTGCACTTTGCTTATGCGTTCCAACGTTCGTTTCACTGCAAAGTACTGTTGATAACGGGTGATTTTTTTAATGCCATCATCGAACAGGATGAAGTAATACATCAGGTCCAGTAGCCGGTCTTTGCGACAAAGGCTATACAATAGCTTATCCTGTTCTGTAACGGTAAGGTGTTCCTGCTCTAGTTGATTGAAGTATTGCAGCACGTAACGAAAACGTTCTTTGAACAGCACTGTTCTGTCGTTATCTGGCAATGGAGAATTTTTAAGCTGCTGTAATGTTTGGGTATAAGCCTGCTCTTCCTGTTTGCTCCGGAACTGCTCTTTCCATAGACTCCAGAATTCTTTTGATGTTGCTGTGGTGGCATACATGGCTTCATTTACGGCTAATCCAATTACTATATTTGAGTAATGGTACAACGAACGAATACCATCTTCCTGTTGATTGCGCAAGTGTTGCTCAATGCTCTGGCCAATAGGATCTTTGATCTTTGGGCTTTTACATTCAATCACTACCATGGGAATACCGTTGATAAATAGTATTAGGTCGGGGCGGTACGTATCCGTTCTACCGGAACGAAGCACCGAATATTCCTCTGTAATATGGAATACGTTGTTCTCAGGGTGCTCCCAATCGATGTACTTAAAGGAAAAGCTTTTCTTATCTCCCAGCACCGATTGCTCAAGGCTTTTCCCCAGTGTAATTAGCTCATAAAAGGTTTTGTTGGCGGCCAGAAATCCATCCTGTAGAGGTAAATCTCTTAAAGCTAGGATAGCAGTGTTAATGTTAGCTTCGCTGAATGCGAACTCTTTCCCCCTGTATTCAATCTTATTGATCTCTTCGAGCTGTTTCTTTAAAATCGTTTCCAGCAGTACATTGGAACTGCGGTTACTACGGGCTTCCAAAGCTTCTTGCGGGGTAAGATAACGATAGCCCAATTTCATTAGCAGTTGAAGGGCTGGAATCTGGGAGATGTGATCTTCTATGAATGATGGAAGTTGCATGATAGTTGATTGATCTTATGTTACTGTTTGAACCTGCCCAAACGCTAGCAGAATCTGCGTCATGGTATGTTGTCCTTCAGTGCTTTGTCAAATGATAATATTTTCATATTAGCTTTACTTAACTCTCACCTCACCCGTCAACAACTTTTGCATTAGGCCTTTTTTCTGCTGTTGTAAAGCAGCGAGCTTCTGTTCGTGAAGTTGTATCACTTCATTTGCTTTTATCAATACATCGGCAATAGTAATCTGTTCATTATACTCCGGCACTTTTACTGTCACTATCCCAAAGTCCTTGAACTTACAGTTCAATGTATCTTCTACTAAACCTTGTGAATTGCGGAAGAATTTATGAACGATAGATGGCAGCTTAAACAAGAAAGAATAGAATAATGAACTTTGGTTGGCTTTGGGAGTTACGATAGTGTAAGCTGGACTTACAATACCTTCCAATTGGGACAGTGCACTTCTTCCCTGCCACATCCGCATGGTATTATAGCCAATGTCATCAGGACAAATTCTTTTGTACTTGGATTTATCGGCATTAGAGGTATCTCTTTTTTCGGATTGTGATTGTGGGTAGATGCCCATTGATCCTACAGAAAGCAGATCGAGACTTCCATATCCAGTCTCATTGCGCTCTGTAAAGGCATCGCTAAAATGAATTTCATTCCACTCACCGGTGAAACCGCTCAGTCGCTTTGCTCCCGTCAGCAACTGCTGCATTAAACCTTTGTTGCGTTGTTGTAGTTGGGCAATGAGTTGTTGGGTTTTGGCGATGGCTTCGTCCCAGGTAGAGAGAATGGCGGCGATGCGGCGTTGTTCATTAGTTGATGGAGATATATAGGCTATATTCAAGAACGCTTCTTTCGAAATATTCTTCATGCTATTACTTGTACCTGTGGCAATACTTTTAATTTTGGTTTTATATCTGGGGGCATTCAATAAATAATTCAACCATTGAACATTCACTTCACTATTAGGATAAAATCGAGTTTGCCACAAGCGATCAGGAAGGAAAAGGTTTTCGAAAGTCTTGCTGACATAGCCACACTCTCCTACAAGTTCAGGGGTATTCATCCTGCTAATGATGATGGAATTAGCTCTTGGATTTAGCTTGGCTCTTCGAATATCATCAGCAATAATTCTCTTCTTTTGTTCAGGATAGAAAAATCCTCCGTTAACAGCAGATGTTTTCAAAATAGCAGGCTCGCCATTGATAGGAGCTTCGTTTATAGAATTTACGCTTATTCCTGCATCTAAGCTTTCTATATCATCTAATAATGACTTAATCTTCCACTCTTCTGGTATCCATCCCAACGGGGTATGTTTATAGCCTGGTTTATGTGAATTTTGGTTGCTCATAAATCCTTCTTTTTGCTTTTAGGTGTCGGTAATCTCTTTGCCAGCTTATCAAAATCACTTTCGTATAACTTGTCCTGCTCTATGCGGAATTTCTCATACTGATCCTCTGCGAGCTTCTTCGCCACCTCATGACTAATACTCCCTGCATTCTTCAGTATTTCATAATCATTGAACTGTAGGAAACCATCGAGCTTCTGCACCCAGTCTGCCATGCTCACTGGTATATTCCGCCTTGCCTGATTTTCGGCATAGTCCAAGTACATCGTTACAATGCGGTTCAGTTCATCTATTTCTTCTGCCTGCAGATAATTTTTGGCTACACTTACATCTGTTTTCAGGATCTTACCTTGGGGTGCATTTTTCCAGGTGGTTAGCCCCATATTGGGTTTGCCGGCATCGGCTCTTTGATAAATAATTTCTGCGGCAGTTTGCCTGGTAATTGCCCAGTGCAGTTTATTTTGCACTGTTTTGTAGAAGGTCAGTGTTATTTCAGCTTTGGGGTCGTAGTCGATGCTACATTGAGCATAGATGTCAGTAATCTTCTGATAAAACCGGCGCTCGCTGGCTCGTATCTCCCGGATGCGCTCCAGGAGCTCTTCAAAGTAATCCTTACCAAAATTCTTACCCTGCTTCAACCGTTCATCGTCCAGCACAAAGCCTTTGATAATAAATTCCCGGAGTGTAGTGGTGGCCCAGATGCGGAAGCGGGTAGCTTCAAGGCTATTCACACGGTAACCTACGGCAATGATGGCATCAAGGTTGTAAAATTGTGTATTATAGTTTTTACCGTCTGAGGCAGTCATCCGGAAATTCCGGATAACTGAATTTTTATCCAATTCATTAGTACTAAATATATTTTGTAGGTGCTCACTTACGGTTCGAACATTTACATTGAAAAGCTCTGCCATTTTTTTCTGAGAAAGCCAGAACGTTTCTGCTTCAAAGAAAACTTCAATTGTCGCTCTCCCTTCTGGAACACTATATAGTAAAATTTCAAACTTTTCCATATTTATTCCTTTTTAAAATCCCAATTCTTTGAGGTATTCCTCCATTTTCTTTTCAATGGATACCATTTCTCCTTTCAGCCGTTTAATCTCAGACTGTGTAGCAGCAATATCTATCGGTGGTTCTTCCTCAAATGTGTCCACATAACGTGGGATGTTGAGGTTGTAATCGTTCTCTTCAATCTCCTTGAGTGTTGCCCGGTAAGCATATTTATCTTCCAATACGGCGCCTTCGTTGGTTGCCAGAGGTGCTGCTGCTTTGAAGGCCTTGTATGTCTCTACAATATGCTGTATATCTTCCTGTCTTAAACGGTTCTGGTTTTTATCTTCCTCATACTCGCGACCGGCGTCTATGAACAGCACATCTTTATTCTCACCTTTTCCTTTATTGAATAGGAGTATAGCCGCTGGGATTCCGGTTCCAAAGAACAGGTTAGCTGGAAGCCCAATTACGGCTTCCAACAGGTTTTCTTTTATAAGTTGTTCTCTGATTTTTCCTTCGCTGCTACCCCGAAACAGTACACCGTGTGGTACTATAACTCCCACCTTGCCTATGTCCTCGTAAGCGGTTTCAATCATATGAGTGATAAATGCAAAGTCGCCTTTACTCTTGGGGGGGATACCCCGGTAAAAACGGTTATACTGGTCGGCCATGGCATTTTCAGCTCCCCACTTATCCAGCGAAAATGGTGGATTAGCTACCACAATGTGAAATTTCATTAATTGATCTCCTTCCAGTAAACGGGGATTATTAAGCGTGTCGCCCCATTCGATGTCAGCATTATCCATTTCGTGAAGGAACATATTCATCCGGGCTAGCGCCCATGTACTTCCATTGTTTTCCTGCCCATATAAGGAGAAGTTGTTATTACCAACTTCTCGGCCGACTTTAATCAACAGGGAGCCAGAACCGCAGGCGGGATCAGAGATACGGTTACCCGGCTGAGGATCTACCAGCTTTGCCAATAAGGTTGAAACTTCCGCAGGAGTATAAAATTCACCGGCTTTTTTACCGGCATCGCTTGCAAATTTTGCAATGAGATATTCGTAAGCATCTCCAATTACATCGTTTCCTTCCAGATGCGTTGGCTGAAGATCCAATGCAGAAAAATCAACCAGCAAATTTTTCAAACGACGGTTACGATCTTTGGTTTGCCCAAGGTTGGCTTCACTATTGAAGTCAATGTTTCTGAATACCCTTTCCAGTTTACTACGGTTGGCGTCTTCCAATTTCTCCAACGCAATGTTAATTAGTTCACCAAGATTATTTTCATTGCGTTGTTCAAACAGGTGATCGAAGGTACATTCGTTGGGTACCTGGAAACGTTCGTTCCGCAATGCCCTTTCGATGCGTACATTGTCTCCCTTATATTTTTCAACATATGCAGCTTTTTTATCCTTCCATACGTCAGTTACATATTTCAGGAATAGCATCGTTAAGATGTAGTCCTTGTATTGGGTTGCATCTATAGTTCCACGGAAAGTGTCGCAGGCCTTCCATACAATATTATTAATCTCTTTTTGCGTGAGTTTCTTCTGCATAATAGTTATTTCGTCAATTTAGAAATGATTGCCGTGTATAATTTCCGCTTTTGAGTGATAAGTTGCTCTGCTAATTCGATTTCTTGCTGATATAACTGCGCTAAAGCAGCTATGCTTTTTTGTTGCTTCATCGAAGGCAGGGGAACTTCGAATGCACCAAGTTCTGATTTTCGAATGGAGAATATATTTGTACCACCACCAATTTGACTGAAAGCAGCCTTGCTTAGTGGAGTATTTAGAATAGCTACAAGGTACTGAGGGTAAACCATCTTCGTGTCCGGTCGAAGAACAAAAAATATCGAAGATGCAACGACTGGTTGACCTATTTGTCTATAACACCAGGCAAACAGCCTATTGCCTTTACCAACAAATAAAACGTCATCATCTTTTAATATATGTGCTTCCACCTTCTCATCGAGATGTATATATTCATCTGCCGCGGCTATTTGCCAGCCATCATCACTGAATTGACGAGCTTGCAGATAGGCAACAGTACCTCCAGTGTCCGGTTGACTATAAAATCCAAACCTTATATCGCAGAGTTTAGATAACGGTAATTTTTTTATCAATGTAGAAACTTTCAATTTGTAATAAAGATAGACAAATTGTCATTATTATAAAAAAATATTGTAGAATTTTTCAAAAATAAAGAAATCGACATTTTTAGAATCTGAAGTTTGAAGTCCCCTCTTTATTTTTTTTAATAAAAAACAAACACCATAAATTAATATATGAAAGATAGCGTAGCAGCGGCAATTCTATTTAAGCCTTTACAGAAGGATATGCTCACTGTGGAAGAATTTATTAATGGTGCACCTGATTAGAATATCTCATACCAGAAAAAGATGGTCGGAGCAATCGAATTTTTTAATGAAATAATCCTTGCACTCAATGATGCATGTAGTCAAAATTTCAAAGATGATGAATAAAACATCGTATCAGCGTGCTGAGTTGAAATTCATTGTAATCTATGAAAAAATAAAAGGTGAAATATCATCTCAATAATGAGGACAATCCATATGTAATATGAAATCTAAGAAACCTAGAGCAATTCATGGTAGGCCTTTGCAGACGAATCTGCTACCACAAAAAAATTTAATGCTCACTGAGGAAGAATTAATGAGTGTAGATCCACTATTTGAGAATCTTACACCAGAAGAGAAAACCGCTACAACTAATTTCGTTTATGAAATGAGCCTTGTCTTTTACAATTTTGTAAGTAAAATAGATCCTAAAGGTAGCGAAGCATAAATGTTTTATTAGAATGGAAGTTGAACCTTATTGTAATTAAAACTAGGCTATAGGTATTTTTGAAGAAAACACTAATCAAATTATCTAACTTATTGACTTATGCTTAAAGAGTTGATTTATAAAGAAAAAGGCCGCATTAAATGCGACCTTCATTTTTCTTTCGTAGCGGGAAAGGGAGTTGAACCCTTGACCTCAGGGTTATGAATCCTGCGCTCTAACCGCCTGAGCTACCCCGCCGTTGTATGATCCGCTTGTACCGAGTATGGGATTCGAACCCGTATCACCATGATCATGATACAGTTCCGTTCCCCAAACGGGTTGCAAAAATAGAGAAAAATCCGGGTCTTAAAAACTTTTAAACGGAAAAGATAATGAGGCCACTGATCCCTTACCCGGCCAGCGTTTTCTCCACCGCCTTCAGCTCTGTTCTGCCCGGGTATGCTTCCAGCGCTTTTTCCAGGCAATCCATCGCCTTGTTCAGGTCATCAGAATTCAGCACATAAGCCAGTCGCACTTCATTCAGTCCGAGCCCTTTGGTGCCATAAAATCCGGTGGCAGGGGCCAGCATGACGGTTTGTTTATTATAGGAGAATGATTCGAGCAGCCATTGGCAGAACTTGTCCGCATCATCGATAGGAAGTCGGGCAATGGCATAGAAAGCACCGCCGGGATTAGGACAAAATACGCCGGGCATGGCATTCAACCGGGATACCAGCGTATCGCGACGTTTCAGGTATTCGGACTTGGTGGCATCGAAATAATTTGCAGGAAGGTCTACGGCCGCTTCGCCGAGTATCTGCGCAAAAGAAGGAGGGCTCAGGCGGGCCTGTGCAAATTTCATCACCGTATCATACACCTGCTTATTACGGGTAACGAGCGCACCGATACGTCCGCCGCAGGCGCTGTACCTTTTGGAGATGGTGTCCATCAGCAAAACATTTTGCTCGGCGCCTTTCAGTTGCATAGCGCTGAAATGCTCTCCATCGTAGCAGAACTCACGATAAGCCTCATCCGAAAACAAATAGAGGTTGTGTTTGATCACGATCTGTTTGAGCGTTTCCATTTCCTCATGGCTGTAGAGGTAGCCGGTAGGATTGTTGGGGTTGCAGATCACGATGGCTTTTGTTTTCGGGCCGATCACTTTCTCGAACTCACTGATGGGCGGTAATGCAAATCCTGATTCGATATAGGAAGTGATGGGTTTTACTTCCACACCTGCTTCCACGGCAAACCCATTGTAGTTGGCATAAAATGGTTCGGGGATGATCACTTCATCACCGGGATCGAGACAGCTCATGAACCCGAAGAGAATGGCTTCGGACCCGCCGGTAGTGATGATGATCTGGGTATAGTCTACATCGATGCCTGCTTTTTTGTAATACTCCGACAGTTTACGGCGATAACTCTCATTCCCGGCGCTATGGCTGTATTCCAGCACCTTGAAGTCGGCGTGCCTTACAGCGTCCAGTGCCTGTTTCGGGGTTTCGATATCCGGCTGGCCGATATTGAGATGATACACTTTTGTCCCTTTTTTCTTGGCTGCTTCTGCAAATGGGACCAGCTTACGGATCGGCGATGGCGGCATGGTTTCGCCGCGGTGACTGATGGTTAACATATAGCAAAGATAGGGGAGTGCCGGGGTTTGCCAATCGGAACAGGCGCAGCATTTATCAAATGGCGATCCTGCATTACGAACATCCCAATGTCCGGTATGAAATTAATAATGGATCAGCCTCAGCCCTGGTACTACAAGTGAGCGGTCGCCGATCAAAAATTACTTAGCGCCTTTATGTCCTGGTGGCAAAAAAAATCCCCGGCCAAAAGCCCGGGGAGACATTTTTCAAACACTAAAAAATATATCAGCTTTTTCTGGGACCTTTTTCTTTTTCATATTTCGCATAATCGATCTCATTCAGCACTTCACCGGTGATCTTGATCTCAACCGGTTGGTCCACACCTGCTATTTTTACCAGGATGCTCTTGGTGAAGGGCCCGAGGTTCACTGCATTGAAACCGGCAGTGATCTTATCGTTCTTTCCTTTCGCGATCGGAGCTTCAGGTTTTACCGGCGTGGTGCAACCGCAGGAAGCAGTAGCTGATTCGATCACAACTGGTTTGCTGCTTATATTGGAAAATGCGAAATCATAAGTAACGGGAACATTTTGTTTGATCTTGCCGAAATCATGCGTCATTTCCTTGAACTTCACAAAGTTTTCAGCTTTCTGTGGTGTTGCGGTCGGCTGTGGTGCGGAGGTCTGTGCAAAAGCAGAAACCGATGCGATCATTATACCCAGTGCCAGAATGATTTGTTTCATACGTAATATTAATTTTGATATTTTAATAATGCTAATGATGAATTGATGGGTGCTGAAGTGGAAGGCGTTTTGTACACCGTACCCGATATCACCATGGTCTTACTCTGTTGCGAATTGTATTGTATCGTGATGGTCTTGTTGAAGTAACCTTCCGCAGCGGCGTTATACCCGACTTTGATGGTGGCGGAAGCGCCCGGTTTAATAGGGTCGCGGCTCCATTCCGGTGTGGTGCAGCCACAGGAAGCCTGCACATTGTCGAGCAATAATGGTGTGTCGCCGGAATTGACGATGGTGAAATTATGCGTCACCGGACGGCCCTGGGGGATCTTACCGAAATCGAAACCTGTTTCTTTCAGTTGCAACACTTCAGGAACGGGCTTAACAATATTACCAGTATTGGTCTGGGCTTTTGTTGCCAGTCCTGCCAATATCACCACCATGAACATCCACGATCTTCTGATCATATCCATCTCGTTTAATGAATTGTTAACCTATTCAAAATTACATTATTAACGGACTAATGGAGAATAAATTTTAGGGTTAATGACAATTTTTTAACATCTATAGAAAAAGCAAATATTTGGGTATATTATTAATACTTTTACGCCATGGAAAACACCATGCACAATTCATTGTTAGCCAACGAAAAACTCTCCTTCGACAAATTCCGCGAAGAAGTGTTGAAAGACTACCGGCTGGCCTGTGAAAGCAGGGAAGCCAGTTTGCTCGGACGCAAAGAAGTGCTCACCGGCAAAGCCAAGTTCGGGATCTTTGGCGATGGCAAAGAAGTGGCGCAGATCGCGGCGGCAAAATTTTTCCGCAATGGCGATTTCCTGTCGGGGTATTACCGCGATCAAACCTTCGCCTTTGCTACACGGCAAGCCAGCATGGAAGAGTTTTTTGCACAGCTCTATGCCGATCCCGATACGGCCAATGATCCCCACAGTGCAGGCCGACAGATGAACTCCCATTTCGCTACACCGCTTGTAGACGAAGAAGGCAACTGGCTCGACCTGGTGAACCGCAGGAACATCGCTGCCGGCCTGGCCCCCACTGCCGGCCAGATGCCACGCTCCCTGGGCCTCGCCCTGGCATCCCGCTTGTTCCGGCACTCCGAAGCGCTCCACGACATGCATGAGCTGAGCGATGATGGCAATGAAATATGCTTCTGTACTATCGGTGATGCCTCCACGTCGGAAGGGCATTTCTGGGAAACCATCAACGCTGCCGGTGTATTGCAGGTGCCCCTGGCTGTTTTTGTTTGGGATGATGGATACGGCATCTCCGTCCCCAAAAAATACCAGACTACCAAGGGCTCCATCTCCGAAGCCCTGAAAGGCATGCAGAAAAAGGACAACACCAATGGATTCGATATCTATAAAGTGAAGGCATGGGATTATGCCGGGATGTGCGAAGTATTCGAATCGGCCATTCAGAAGATCCGCGATACCCATATACCTGCCTTATTCCATGTGGAAGAGGTAACACAGCCGCAAGGCCATTCTACTTCAGGTAGCCATGAACGTTATAAGAGCCCTGAACAACTGGAATGGGAGCGCGAATGGGACGGTAATAAGAAAATCAGGGAATGGATAATCGAGAACGAACTGGCCAATGAAGATGAACTGCACCAGGTGGAAATAAAGGCGAAAGAATATGTGCGCGACAGCAAGCAAAGGGCCTGGGAGAATTTCTGTGCGCCCATCAAAGAACAGGTAAACCAATCGGTAGCCCTGTTCAACGAAATGATCGGTCATGGCGACGACCCTCATGGCGAAATTGCACAGATAAAACAGGAATTGGCTACCAACCGCGAACCCCTGCGAAAAGATGTGCTGCATGCCCTGCACACAGTGCTCGATCTCGCCGGTGATTCCCTCCATGCAGCGCCCGTTCGGGAATACTATCATTCCCTGCGGGAAGAAGGATATGCTTTGTACGATTCCAAATTGTACGATGAAAGCCCGAAGAGCCCCATTAAAGTGGCCGCCACCGAACTGCATTATGCGGCAGATGCGCCCATGGTCAATGGATACGAGATCCTCAATAAATATTTCGATGTGCTTTTCAGCAGCAATCCTAAAGTACTGGCATTCGGGGAAGATGTGGGTAAGATCGGCGACGTGAACCAGGGCTTTGCCGGGTTGCAGTCAAAATATGGTATACATCGCATATTCGATACAGCTATCCGTGAGCTCACGATCATGGGACAGGGCATCGGCCTTGCCATGCGCGGCCTCCGCCCCATTGCCGAGATCCAGTATCTCGATTATCTCCTGTACGGGTTGCAGCCATTGAGTGATGATGCGGCAACGCTGCACTGGCGTACCAAAGGCCGGCAGAGCTGCCCGCTGATCGTTCGCACACGCGGCCACCGGCTGGAAGGCATCTGGCATAGCGGCTCACCGCTGGGCATGATGCTGCATTCACTGAGAGGGATGCATATCTGTGTGCCACGCAATATGGTGCAGGCCGCCGGTATGTACAATACATTACTCGAAGGCAATGATCCCGCTATCGTGGTGGAATGCCTCAATGGATACAGGCTCAAAGAAAAATTACCGGCCGATCTTCTCGGGTACCGCGTACCGCTGGGTATACCGGAGATCATCCGGGAAGGTACCGATATCACCATCGTATCTTATGGTTCCATGCTGCGCGTGATCCAGGAAGCTGCTGTCAGACTGGAAAAGAACGGGATCGATTGTGAGATCGTGGACGTACAAACGCTGTTACCTTTCGATCTTCACCAGGTGATCCTCGCATCACTGAAAAAGACCAATCGCATAGTCTTCATCGATGAGGACGTACCCGGTGGCGCCTGTGGATTCATGTTCAATGAAGTGATGGAAAAGCAAGGCGGATACCGCTGGCTCGATGTAGCCCCCCGTACCATCACCGGCAAAGACCATCGCCCCAGTTATGGCAGCGACGGGGATTATTTCAGTAAACCCAACACGGAAGAGATCGTAGACGTGATCAGGGAAATGCTGGCCGAGTAAACGGCCACGGTCAATCTCTGGCTACTGCTCATGAATAACCACTTCCTTTATGTGATCGAAATTCTCGGTACGATCGCCTTCACCCTCTCAGGCGCTTTCCAGGCGATAGAGAAAAAGCTGCGTCTTTCACCGGAGATATATTCTTCTGCCTGCATTCTATAAATAGCGATGCCATCTAAATCATTCAACATGCTTACATCCGCGGAAAAAAGGTTTGTCAGGTATTGGGAGGAACAAAGGAAAGGGGGGAGATGGTCATACCTGTTACTATATATACTGGCCGGCACTTTTATCGCTTCGATCGTGCTGCTCTTTGTATTGCACATGTGGGCAGTGGATTTCGAGGGAAGGGAATGGCTGATCCCCATCACCAGTTTCGTGATCATTACTGTTGTCACCAATCTTACCTGGATGAGGAATGAGAAAAGATTCAAAACCATTATCCGACGCGAAATGGAGAATGGTAAGAATGAAAGCGAAACAGGTGTCGGGGTCGATAAAAAATGATCAGGCAAGATTGTGGAATACCTTCTGCACATCGTCATCCTGCTCGAGACGGTCTACCAGCTTTAATACATCCTGCGCCTGCTCTTCCGACAGTTCAACCGTGGTGGTAGGGATCCATTCCACCTCTGCGCTGATCGGCGTGGCGCCTTTTTCTTCCAGCGCTTTCTGCATATTGCCAAAATCTGTGAAAGCCACGCGGATCACCAGCACGTTTTCCCCATTCTCTCCGGTGCCTTCGCCCATTTCTTCCAGTCCATGGTCGATCAGCTCCAATTCCAGCTCATCCTGGCTCAACCCTTCGGGTTTCAGTTTGAACACACCCATTTTCTTGAACTGGAAACTTACGCTGCCGCTGTTGCCGAGGGCCCCGTTTCCTTTATTGAAATGGGACTTCACATTGGCCACGGTGCGAACATGGTTATCGGTGGCTGTTTCTACGAGTACAGCCACTCCATGCGGCGCATAGCCCTCATAAAGGATCTCCTCGTAGTTTTCCATCTCCTTGCCGCTGGCGCGTTTGATGGCAGCTTCCACGCGGTCTTTGGGCATGTTCACGCTCTTGGCGTTCTGCATCACGCGGCGCAGGGCAGGGTTCGTATTCGGGTCCGGGCCACCTGCTTTTACAGCGATCGCAATTTCTTTTCCAATGCGGCTAAACTGTTTAGCCATCCGGTCCCACCGCGCAAACATGGTGGATTTACGTACTTCAAATATCCGGCCCATACTATTTGATTACAGATGATAGTTTTTAATGATAATGACCCCTGGTTGCAGGGGTTGCAAAAATACTTCAATGGCTTCTTATAAAAAAACGTCCCGTCAACTGACGGGACGTTTTTTTATTCATTTAGGCAGGAGCTACAAATGATTGAGCTTGCTCCTGGATTTACTGTAGCTGAAATAGATCACCAGACCGATGGCCATCCATACCAGGGCGGTGAGTTGGGTAATATGGTCGAGCGAAACGATCATGGCAGTACAAACGATCACACCCATGGTAGACACGAACGGAACGACCGGCGTTCTGAAAGGCCGTACCACCGTAGGGTCCGATTTACGCATGATCCATACCCCTGCACTTACCAGCACGAAAGCAAAGAGGGTACCGATACTGGTCAGGTCGCCCGCCATGTGGCCGGGAATAAAACCGGCAAAGGCGCCTACGAACAGGAACAGGATGACATTCGATTTGTAGGGGGTCCTGAATTTAGGATGCAGATCGGCAAACACTTTCGGGAGCAATCCATCGCTGGCCATAGAATAGAACACCCGGCTCTGTCCCAGTAACATCACGAGGATCACGGAAGAGAAGCCTGCCAGGATGGCGACAGTGACCAGCGTTGCCAGCCATTCATGATTGGCCATATAAGTCTGGATGGCATAAGCAACCGAAGCTTCGCGGCCAGCTTTCTGGAAATCGGTGAAAGGCGCCACACCTGTCAATACCCAGGAGAATAAGATATAAAGGATGGTGCAGATGACCAGTGATCCGAGGATACCGATCGGCATGTCCTTTTTCGGGTTCTTGGCTTCCTGGGCTGCTGTCGATACCGCATCGAAGCCGATAAATGCGAAGAATACGATCGCTGCTCCGCGCAGTACACCTAAGAAACCATGGTTGAAGGTGGGGGCATAGGAGTAAGAGGACCCATCAGGCAGGATAGCGGGCGGATGGTCGGCCGGGATAAAGTACGGCACATGGTTCTCCGGTTTGATGAATTGCCAGCCCACTGCGATAAAGATGAGCACGATGGCCACTTTCACGAATACGATGATGGCATTCACGATCGCTGATTCCTGTGTTCCCTTGATCAATAACAGGGAGAGCAGTAATAAGATGAGTAAGGCAGGTGCATTGAAGATACCGGTATGCATCACCCCGTTGGCATCCATCGCGGATTCCAACGGCGAGTGGCACCATTCGTATGGTATTGCCCCCCCCAGCAAATTGTTGAGGTATTCACTCCATGCAATGGATACCGTTGCCGCGCCTAACGCATATTCCAGGACAAGCGCCCAGCCGATGATCCAGGCCACCAGTTCACCCATAGTGGCATACGCATACGTATAAGCACTGCCAGCAATGGGGATCATCGACGCGAACTCTGCATAGCACAGACCCGCAAAGGCACAACCAACGGCTGCTATGATGAAGGAGACGGTAACAGCCGGACCAGCATGACCGCCGGCAGCGGCAGCAGTACGCACGAACAGACCGGCGCCAATAATGGCGCCAATGCCGAGTGCCACCAGGTTGCCGGCGCCAAGTGTGCGTTTCAATCCTTTTTCAGAATCGGCAGCCTGGGCCAGCAGGGCTGTTAAAGATTTTTTTCTGAACAAACTCATAACAGTTAGTTATCGTTTTTTTACTGTGACTTAATGAGGTTAACAATCAGATATAAGGCCGAAAGATAATGATTTATTAAATTGACCAAAGTAAAAATATACCAGGCGGCAGTCCCGGTTGACAAGCCAGATTAAGCCCTCATAAACAGGGCTTTTTATCCATTAAGTACTATATTGCGTGCCATAATTTACAAGAACAGCTTGCATGAAAAAGAACCGGCTGACTTTATACATATTGGCTGCTATGGCTTTAGGCATCATTGTCGGGTATATTGTCCACTCCTCCGCTTCGCCTGAAACCATCAAATCCTTCTCGAAAAATATCAACCTCCTGGGCAAGGTCTTTATCAGGCTGGTCCAAATGATCATCGCACCCCTGGTCTTTGCCACGCTGGTGGTAGGCATCGCCAAGCTCGGCGACCTCAAATCGGTAGGCAGGGTAGGCGGTAAGGCCATCCTCTGGTTCATTACAGCTTCCCTGGTCTCTTTGTTATTAGGACTGATACTGGTGAACCTGCTCCATCCTGGAGATTATATCGATCTCGCTCATGCCGATAAGGAAGGGGTGAAAGATCTCATGGCCAAGACCCAGGAATTCTCCCTCGAAAAATTCGTGGAGCATATCATTCCCCGGAGCGTGCTCGAATCCATGGCCAATAACGAGATCCTCCAACTCGTGGTATTCAGTATCTTCTTTGGTGTGGCCATGACATCCCTCGGCGATTATGGCAAACCGCTCATCAAGGCCCTCGATATCGTGTCGCACGTGATCCTCAAAATGGTGGGCTATGTGATGAGCTTCGCTCCACTCGGCGTCTTCGGCGCACTCACAGCAGTGGTGGCCACGAAAGGATTGGGCATCTTCAAATTCTATATCATTTATTTCAGCTATTTCTTGTTGGGCATTGCCATTCTCTGGGCCATCCTCATCGGGGCCGGCTATCTGGTATTGGGACAACGTACTACTTCCCTCCTCAAGAGGATCGGCCAGCCATTGCTGATCGCCTTCAGCACTACCAGCAGTGAAGCGGTATTCCCCAAGCTCACCGAAGAACTGGAAAGGTTCGGTTGTAGGAATAAGATCGTCTCTTTTGTATTACCATTGGGTTATTCTTTCAACCTCGATGGCAGTATGATGTATATGACATTTGCCAGTCTGGCCATTGCACAAGCCTATAATGTTCCGCTCGACCTGGGCACGCAGCTTACCATGCTCCTGGTGCTGATGGTGACCAGCAAAGGGATCGCAGGCGTGCCACGGGCATCACTGGTGATCGTGCTGGCCACCTGTTCCATGTTCGGCATCCCACCGGAAGGTGTGGCCATCATTCTGCCTATCGATCATTTTTGTGATATGTTCAGGAGCATGACCAACGTGGTGGGCAATGCGCTGGCCACCAGCGTCGTTAGTAAATGGGAAGGAGAACTGGGGCCCGAACAGGAGGCCGGGGAGCAAATGGCCGCATAAACTTTTTAATAATAAGTAACATAGTATGGACCTGATCTTGTTAGATTTTCAGTGGACGCAATTATTACAACCCCAGTTCTATATTGAAAATGGTGGCCTATGGTTATTGCTCTTCGTGATCTTCGCCGAAACCGGTTTGTTCGCAGGTTTCTTTTTACCCGGCGATTCCCTGCTGTTTGTGGCAGGTATCTATGCGCATGAAATGGATGACAAGACCCATGCCCCAGGCATTACTCACCAGTTCCTGAAACTGCTGGGTATGGGCGATCTCCGGAATGAATGGGTCGACCTGGTAGTGTTGTGGCTGCTGATCTCCGTTTGCGGTATCCTCGGCAATATGGTAGGGTACTGGACAGGCAAAAAGATCGGCCCCTCCATGTATCACTGGAAAGATAACTTCATCTTCAAACAAAGATTCCTGCACCAGGCGCACGATTTTTCTGAAAAACATGGTGGCGCCGCTATCATAGTGGCCCGGTTCCTCCCCATTATCCGCACCTTCGCACCTATTGTGGCCGGTATCGTTGAAATGGACAGGAAAAAATTCACTTACTACAATATCGTCGGATGCCTTGCCTGGGTATTCAGTATGATCTTTGCAGGCCATTTCCTTCAAAAATGGCTGATGAGCGCTTTCGACTTCGATCTCAAACAACATTTAGAGATCATTGTACTTGGTATCGTGCTGGTGACCACCGCACCTGTTCTCATCAAACTGGTCTTTGGTAAAAGGAAAAGCACGGGGAAAGTGCCGCCCACTCAAACACCTGAATAAGCTATATGCAACTGCCATCTCAACCAAAACCTGCATCCATCTTCAATATAGCCGTGATCGTGGCAGCACTCGGTTATTTTGTCGATATCTACGATCTGCTATTGTTCAGTATCATCCGTGTGCCCAGTCTCCAGTCGATGGGACTGACGCCCGAACAGATCACCAGCGATGGTGAGAGCATTATCAGTTGGCAAATGGCCGGACTGCTGCTCGGTGGGATCATCTGGGGTGTCATGGGTGATAAGAAAGGCAGGCTAAGTGTACTCTTCGGCTCCATCATATTATATTCATTGGCCAATATCGCCAATGGGTTCGTAACGACTGTTGGACAATATGCAGCCGTCCGGTTCATTGCAGGACTTGGCCTTGCCGGGGAACTGGGCGCCGGTATCACGCTGGTATCGGAGCTTACTCCAAAAGAAAAAAGGGGAGTGGCCACTTCGCTGGTAGCAGGGATCGGGCTGACGGGAGCAGTGGTGGCCTTCATCATGAAAGAAAATTTTGACTGGCGCACCTGTTATTTTATAGGTGGCGGTCTCGGGCTATTGTTATTGATCCTTCGTATTTCCGTATTCGAATCGGGCATGTTCCATGAAGTGAAGAAAATGCAGGTGCAGCGCGGTAATTTTCTTATGCTGTTCAATAATGGTGATCGCTTCAGGCGATATATCGTCAGTATTCTGATAGGGCTACCGACCTGGTTCGTGATCGGTGTATTGGTCACCTTCTCCAAAGAATTTGGCGAGAAGATGGGCATCAAGGAGAAGATCGATTCGGGTAAAGCGATCATGTTCGCTTATGCCGCTATCTCGGTAGGGGATATCCTCATCGGTTTTATCAGCCAATGGTTCCGCAGCAGAAAGAAGGCCCTTTTCCTTTTTTATGGCATCACTATCATATTCATGATCTTATTCTTTACCGTTTTGTGGGATGGCAGCGCAAGCGCTATGTACTGGATTTGTGCAGGGCTTGGGTTCGGTACAGGATTTTGGGCCATCTTCGTTACAATGGGCGCCGAACAATTCGGTACGAACCTGCGGGCTACGGCAGCCACCACGATACCGAATATGGTACGCGGATTGCTTGCCCTTTTCATCCTGCCGCTTTTCAAATGGTTAAGAGGCATCGATGGGGTTGGTTATGTGAATGGAGGAATGTATGCTGCCGTCATTCTCATGATCATCGCCATCATTGCGGGATCGATGACCAAAGAGACATTCGGCAAAGACCTGAATTATGTGGAAAATTGATCGTAGCGTTAAATCCCTTTTCGTGTCATGAAGTTCCTGATCGTACGTTTTTCTTCTATCGGTGATATCGTACTCACTACACCGGTCATACGCTGTTTGAAAAAGCAGGTAGTCACCGCAGAGGTACATTATCTCACTAAACAGGCGTTCCAGCCGATCCTCACTTCCAATCCCTATATCGATAAGGTACATTGCCTGCAGGATGACCTCGCCGCTACGATCGCAACCCTGGAACAGGAGGATTTCGATTATATCATCGACCTTCATCATAACCTGCGCACCCTGAAAGTGAAAAGGGCATTACGAAAACAGGCATTTTCCTTCAATAAGCTCAATATCGAAAAATGGCTGCTCACGGCATTGAAAATAAACAGGCTGCCCGATCTCCATATCGTTGACCGGTATCTTCAAACAGTCGGTTCTTTCGGGGTGAAGGATGATGGGGGCGGCCTCGATTATTTCATCCCTGAAAAAGACAGGGTCAAAGAATCGGATATACCGGCTTCACATCATGCCGGGTATATCGGGCTCGTGATCGGCGCAGCGCACAATACGAAGAAATATCCTGTCCATAAACTGAAGGAGCTTTGCGCCATTATCAATCATCCCATCATGCTGTTGGGCGGAAAAGAAGATGCGGCTATCGGTGCTGAAATTGCCGCCACGGCCCCGGTGAAGATCTATAATGCCTGTGGCAAATTCAATATCAATGAATCGGCCGACCTCGTGCGCCGCTCGAAGCTCATCATCACCAACGATACAGGGCTCATGCATATCGCCGCAGCATTCAAACGTCCTGTTATTTCTCTCTGGGGCAATACTATTCCTGAGTTTGGTATGTATCCTTATTATGGTAAATCGCCGGCCGGCCATAAACCTTATAAGGTCCTTGAAGTGCGCGGGCTTTCCTGCCGCCCCTGTTCCAAGATCGGGTATGATAAATGTCCGAAAGGTCATTTTAAATGTATGGAACAGATCAGTGCTCAGACCATCGCGTCTGAACTGGGATCGATGGGATGAATGGGAAGGATACATTGCCTGAAAATAAAAAAGGCCCCGTTCCATGAACGAAGCCTTAATGGTTGCCGACAATAACCGGTTTAATAATTGTTACTGTCTTTATTGTTGCCGTTGGAACTATTGTCGGATGATTTTCCGGGGCCCGGACGTTTGTAGTAATAGTCCTTTTTAGCCTGCAGGATTTCTTTATCTCGTTCAGTCTTCAGTTCACGCACTTTCTGCCTTCTTTCCTTTTTAGGAATATCGGTATTGAGGCGGACCGATTTGATCCTGTCTGAATAATCAGTCCTGATATCCTGTATTTCCAGGTCTAACCTGGAAGGCTTTGTCCTGTAATTATAATAGCCATAGGGAGGATAATACCAGGGATTATAGAATCCATAATAAGGAGAGAACGGACCATAGCCATATCCAAAACCGAAGCCCGGCGAAACGATCACCCGTGGAGCCGGCCTGTAAAAATGACCTCCGCCACGTCCGACAACCTTTTGGGCTGAAGCGCCCAAAGCCAATCCGATCGATAGCAATACTATCAAAAGCTTTTTCATAACTAATGATTTGCTTATTAGACAGCCCCGTGCCTCCAAAGGTTAATGCCCCTGCAGAAAATAACTTCTCTATAACAATTGCCAAGGAAAAGAAAAAGGCGGTGGCTTTGAATTATAGGGTATTGATTACCACGAAGACACGAAGGCTCAAAGGAAAAGAGGTAATTCATCCAGGCCAATAACCTTATCGATCCTTGCTTTGTGCCTTTATTGGACGTGACATACTTCAATGTTCCGGGACCTTATCAAGACACGAAGCTGCGCCAGTAATGCTGAGTAAACGTACGTCTCTTTTCCTTTGAGCCTTCGTGTCTTCGTGGTAATCAACTCCCTACTTTTCAGCAAGCTTTTTTTGGATCAGGTTTTTCTCCGCTATGGAATTGGTGAGCCCGCAGGCCTGCTCCAGGTATTTTTTTGCTTTGACTTGGTCGCCCTGCCGGAGATACAGATCGCCGAGCACGGCGCTATAGATATAATGTGAGGCAAGGAGATCTTCGATGCCGTGGATATTCCATACTTCGCTGATCGCCTTATCGATCTGCCCCAGGCGTGCTATGACCAAAGCCCTGTTGAGGTTTACGACAGGGGAAGGATTTTGCTGAAGGAGGAGGTCGTACAGGTGCAACATGCGTGGCCAGTTGGTCTCTTTGAAACTGGGGGCCAGACAATGCTCTGCTGCGATGGCCGATTCGATATGGTATACCGTGAACTGGTCGCCCTGTGAGGAATGATTGAGGAAATGATAACCCTGGTTGATCAGGTCTTTGTCCCATTTCGTGCGGTCCTGGTCCGGGAGGGGGATGATATCATTATCGGCATTCATACGGCTTTCAAACCTCGATGCCTGGAAGCACATCAATGAAAGAAGTGCAAAGGTGGCGGGCTGACGGCCTGCGGGATGCCCGGAAAGTATCAAAGCTAACCGCATCGCCTCCACGCAGCAGTCTTTCCTGATCAGTTCATCTGCCTTAGAGGAATTGTACCCTTCATTGAACAGCAGGTAGAGCACTGTATGCACCATGCTCAGGCGGCTGAACAGTTCCTGGCCTGATGGGATATCGAGTGGGATATGATTATTCCTGAGAAACTGTTTGGCGCGATAAAGCCTTTTCTGGATAGTGCTTTCATGGGTCACCAATGCCTTGGCGATCTCGGCGGCGCTGAAGCCCGACACCACTTTGAGCGTAAGAGCTACCTGGTCTTCTGCTTTCAGTGCCGGATGGCAGCAGGCGAAGATCATGCGCAACTGGCTGTCGGCTATTTCATGATCGAGAAAGAACTGTTCCAGCGTGTGTACCGTTTCCTGCTGAAGCTGAGAGGCCAGCTCCCTGGAGAATTGCTGGAAATTCTGCTGCCGGCGAATGATGTCGAGCGCTTTGTTCTTGGCTACCTGCATCAGCCAGGCGGCAGGATTATCAGGCACATTGCTGTAAGGCCATGTTTGAGTGGCTTGCAGGAATGCTTCCTGCACCACATCTTCTGCCATATTGATGTTATGGGTGCCGAAGATGCGGGTCAGCACCGCTGTGATCCGGCCTGCTTCATGGCGGAACAAATGGTCTACCACCTGGTTATTTAACTGACTGCTCACATTGTTGCTGATAATGATGGCCGCAGGTCAACAGGATGACGGCATGGTATTCCATCGGGCCTGTCGATCTGCGGCGAATGTTCAGGGATGATGTTTGTTACATATTGGGGATCTCCTGCACCTCTGCAATTTCTATCTTGCCCTGCAATTCGTAGTCGGGAAATCCTTTGGCTACCTTGAGGGCTTCTTTCATGTCTTTTGCTTTGATGATCATATAACCACCCACTGTTTCCTTGCTTTCCGCGAAGGGCCCATCGGTCACGATCTGTTCTTTGCCTGCAACATGCTTGCGTCCGTTTTCGAGGAGGGGCCTGCCTTCTACATAGATCCCCTGTTGACTAAGCTCTCCGATCCAATCGAGCCATTTTTGCATTTGCGCCTGCGCTTCTTCAGCGCTCATATCGAGGTGATCGTAATAGGGGCCTTTGAAAATGAACATGAACTCTTTCATGATGATCGATTTTAATAGTGACAAATAAGGATACCGGATCCATGACGAACAGAGAAGAACGGGTCGGACAAAATTCCCAAATTTTTTCTTGCCATGAATGTAGGGAGGGGTAAGGATGGGGTTGAAAAAGCAGGGTTGAAAAGTTGAAAGGTTGATAGGTTAACAAGGAAATCTTTGAATTTCGGGAAACTCCTTGTCAACCTATCAACCTTTCAACTCGCTTACAACGTCTTCAGCACATCGTTCATGCTGCGCACTGCATCGGCGCTTTTGTTGAACAATGCCTGTTCGTCTGCGTTCAGACCGAAGTCTACGATCTTTTCCCAACCGTTCCTGCCTATCACCACGGGAACACCGAGGCAAATATCTTTCTGACCGTATTCGCCATTCAGCGCCACGCAGCAGGTGAACAATTTCTTTTCATCGCGCAGGATGCTTTCCACGAGGGCGGCTCCGGCAGCGCCGGGAGCATACCAGGCGGAAGTACCGATCAGTTTGGTGAGGGTAGCTCCGCCGACCATCGTATCGGCCACGATCTGTTTTTGTTGTTCTTCGCTGAGGAATTTGGTAACAGGCACACTGTTCCAGGTGGCCAGGCGGATCAGTGGGATCATAGTGGTATCACCATGGCCGCCCACTACCACTGCGTTCAGGTCGGAGGGGCTGCAAGCCAGGTGTTGGCTCAATTGATATTTGAAGCGTGAACTGTCGAGTGTACCGCCCATACCGATGATCCTGTTCTTGGGCAGGCCGGTGGCAGCAAGGGCGAGATAGGTCATGGTGTCCATCGGATTGCTGATCACGATGAGGATGGCATTGGGCGAATATTTCAGGATATTCTCACAAACACCTTTGACGATGCCGGCATTGGTGCCGATCAGTTCTTCACGGGTCATGCCGGGTTTGCGGGGCAAACCAGAAGTGATCACCACCACATCGGAACCGGCAGTTTTGGAATAATCATTGGTGCTGCCGGTGATCTTGGTATCGAAACCAAGCAGGGTAGCGGTCTGCATCATGTCCTGGGCCTTACCTTCTGCCAGCCCTTCCTTGATATCCAGTAAAACCAATTCTGAAGCCAGCTCTTTACGGGCGATATTATCGGCACAGGTAGCACCCACGGCACCGGCACCTACAACAGTTACTTTCATCAGAAAACATTTTTATAAAGTGAAACAATCGGGAATAAACAATATCTGCTAACAAGCCTCAGCAGAGTGGACTTGTCTGCCGAAGCCCCTCGACATTCTGTGAAAACGAAGTGATCAGGGCGCAGGCGGGGCAAAGGTAGTCGGAAATACCAAACTATTGCAAGGCTTTGATCAGCTTTTCCGCCTTCTGGTTCCCTTCGAAGGTGGTGACCAGTTCATTCTTTTTATTATAGATGGCCAGGTAAGGAAGGCTGTGGATATCGAAGAAGGGTGCAATTTTATAAGATACGTCCCTGCCGATCCTGATATTGGGATATTTCTCGAGTTGGAATTCTTTGTAAAAGCTCACCATATCCTCGAATGGCTGGTAGGTGGCGAGGATGAATTGAACGGATGAAAGATCGTTCATGGCAGCGATGATATCCCGCATCTGGTGTTTGCAATGGTCGCAGGTGGGACTGAAGTACATGATGATCGTAGGCTGGTCTTTTTTCACCTGGCCATTGGTCAGCGTGGTGCTGTCGATCTGTAACAACTGGATGGTGGGGAAACCTGCCGGACGTTTGGGAGCTGTATCGCCTGCCTGGGCAAAAGTCAATTGCGAGGTCAATACTATGGCGATAATGAGGGTCCACTGTTTCATGGGTGTAACTTTTAATGGTGCCGGGCGATGAGAGCCCTAAGGACTACCAAAAATAAAAGGAAATAATTTTGTTTTTCTACGAATGTTTCGTAGGTTTACGGAAATATCGTAAACATGGAAAAATTAACTCCCCAGGAGGAAGAAGCCATGATGGTCGTTTGGCAAATTGGCGAGGGCAATGTGAAACTGTTCCTCGATCACTTGGATGAGCCCCGGCCTCCATACACCACGCTGGCTTCCACCCTCAAGAACCTGGAAAAAAAAGGTTTCCTGCATAGCCGTTTGATCGGGAATGTTTATATCTATAAACCTGCCATCAGCGGAGAGGAATACAAGAAGCGGTTCATGAGCGGGGTGGTAAAAAATTATTTCGCCAACTCATATAAGGAGCTTGTGAACTTCTTCGTGGAGCAGAAAAAACTCAGCCCGAAAGAATTGAAGGAGATCATCGATCTGATCGAAGATAAAAAAGATTGAGCAGCACGTATAGCATCGGCTATACGGTAAAAAACTATTGAATATGGAACAGTTGATCCAGTATTTGATCAAACTATCTATCAGCCTGGCTGTCGTGTATTTGTTTTATATCCTCGTACTGCGGCGGCTTACCTTCCACACCTGGAACCGGTGGTACCTGCTTGGTTATACCGCTTTTGCCTTCCTGGTGCCTTTCATCAATATTACACCCGTTTTACATGAAGAAGCATGGAACGATTCCCGCATGGTACAATGGATCCCGCTGGTGGGCAATTATACGGCCCCGGTTAAAGAGACGCCCGGCCTCTCCTGGCATAGCTTGCTGCTTGTATCGCTGTTGGCAGGCATCCTGGTAGCCCTGGTGAGACTGGGGGTACAGTTAGTATCGTATATGAATATGCGAAGATCGGCAACTTTATTGTTTGCCGACAGGGTAAAGGTCTTTCACGTGAACAGGCCGATCGCTCCCTTCTCTATCGGCAGCTCTATCTTCATCAACTCGCACCAGCATCCGGAAAATGAGCTGCGCGAGATCATCCGCCATGAATTCATCCATGTAAAACAAAAACATACGATCGATATCCTCTTTGCCGAGCTTATCTGCATCCTAAACTGGTACAACCCATTTGCCTGGTTGCTTCGCCGTTCCATCCGGCAAAACCTCGAGTTCATTGCCGACAACCAGGTATTGCAGTCGGGTCTCGACCGTAAGCATTATCAATACCTGTTGTTGAAAGTTATGGGAACAGATATGTGCAGCATCGCTCACCCATTCAATTACGCATCACTTAAAAAACGTATAGCCATGATGAACAAGATCAAAAGCGCCCGCATCCATGCCGTCAAATTTCTTTTTATCGTTCCGCTGGCCACAGTGACCCTGCTGGCATTCCGGAACGGTTCGCCAGTCACCCTCTCAATGAATGAAACGGTCCCATTCTATGAAACACCACAGGCAGATACCGTGCCTGCCAAAAAAGCCGTGGCCCCGAAACCATTGAAAGAAGACATAGAAGTAAAGGTAACCGCCACAAAACGTGCCGCTGCTCCCACTGCAAGGCCCGTGGCGCCTGCAGCCCCATCCGGCAAGGCTGCGCCTGGGCCTGGCATTGAAGGGGAGGTCAAAGGTGCAGGGATCGTAAGCGATACCCCTAAGATCAGGCTCCGCAACATGAACGGTGAACCGCCGTTGATCGTCGTCGACGGAGTGCCCCTAGAAGGTGATCCCGATCAAGAGCTTCAAATGATCGCCCCGGAAACGATCGAATCCATATCGATATTGAAAGATAAAAAAGCCACAGAAATATACGGCGAGAAGGGAAGGAACGGTGTGGTATTGGTGACCACCAAAAAAGGCTTGAAAGGTTCTGCCCGCCTTAAGGAAGTAACTGTAGTGGGCCGCCGGGCCAATCCCGACGATGTGATAGTGACCGGAAAAGGCGTTAAGTCCAATAATAACCCCGTTGTTGTGGTTGACAAAAACGCCAAAATCGAAGATGTGGTCGTTCGGGCCCGCAAAACAAGCTTTAACGGAGTGGTAGACCTTGGCCAGATGTCGGAGTTCCCTGGTCTTATCATCGTCGACGATAAGGAATATGACAATGATGCCTTCCGGAAACTCGACCTGAAAGCTGCTAATATTGAATCGGTGAGCATACTCAAAGATGCTTCTGCCGCCAAATACGGTGAAAAAGGGGCTAAAGGCGTGATCATTATCAAAACGAAGAAATAAATTTCTTTTCATCCTCTTCCCCTAACACGTTCCAATCCTTAATCCAACTTTGCCAAAACCTCTTTTTGCTGTAGTTTTGCGGCTCTCTGGAGCCCTGTTAGCTATCGGGGCTCCAGAGAAGTATCACAAATCAAAACAGTATATCATTATTTATGGCAACTACATCAGATATCAGCCGGGGTATGATCATTAAGCTGGATGGCAGCTTGTATACCGTGGTGGAGTTCGGTGAGAACAAGACCGCACGCGCAGCCGCTAAAGTGTGGGCGAAACTGAAAGGGGTCGACAATAGCAGGAGCATCGAAAAAACCTGGAACTCAGGCGATAATATCTTCCCCGTTCGTGTGGAAAGAAAGAACTATCAATTCCTTTACAAGGATGATTCCGGTTATAATTTCATGGACAATGAAACGTTCGAGCAGATAGCCCTTGGCGAAGAACTGGTAGATGCCCCCCAGTTCCTGAAAGAAGCACAGGAAGTTTCCGTGCTGATCAATACAGAAACGGAACAGCCCATGAGTGTAGAGCTGCCCGATAAGATCGTGTTGAAGATCACTTACTCCGAGCCCGGCGTGAAAGGCGATACGGCTACCCGTACCCTGAAACCCGCTACTGTTGAAACCGGCGCCACAGTGAACGTTCCCCTCTTCGTGAATGAAGGAGAATTGATCCGGGTGAATACCAAGACCGGTGAGTATGTAGAGCGTGTGAAAGAATAAGCTCCTTACCAATAACAATATTTGCGAAATGGACAACAGTGATCATGCGGTTGTCCATTTTTTATTGTCCACTGCCAGCCCCCATTTTCAACACGTTTTTGGGTATATTTAATGTGTAATCCTTATCTTAGCCGCCTGTTTTTCCGAAATAACCGTCAAAATAAATTATTATCAGATGGATTTTAAACAAATTCAGGAGTTGATCAAAATGATCAACAAATCCAACATCGGTGAAGTGACTATAGAGGAGAAAGGATTCAAGCTGACGATCAAACAAAAAGAAGAACCCGCCCAGAACCTGATTGCTGCCCCTGTACATGCACCCGTTACCATGCCGGCCTTCAACCAGCCTGCACAGATCCCCGCCGCTGCAGGCGCTACGGCCCCGGCTGCCGAGAAACCCAAGGCTGCCGAACAACCTGCCGCCGACAACCTGATCACCATCAAAAGTCCCATGATCGGGACCTTCTACCGCAGCTCGGCCCCCGGTAAACCGGTATTTGTGGAAGTAGGCTCGGAGATCGCTCCCGGAAACGTGGTTTGCATCATCGAAGCGATGAAACTCTTCAATGAAATAGAAAGCGAAGTAAAAGGCCGCATAGTGAAAGTGCTGGTGGAAGATGCTTCCCCTGTTGAATACGATCAGCCTTTATTCCTGGTTGAACCGAGCTGATTTGGAATTTGAAAAGGCCCTCCCGGCCACGCCCTGATTTTCAAATTTTCAGATTGTAAAAATTTCAAATTGCTTTAATGTTTAAAAAAATATTAATCGCCAATCGTGGAGAGATCGCCCTGCGGGTAATACGTACCTGCCGGGAGATGGGGATCAAAACGGTGGCTGTATACTCTACAGCAGATAAGGATAGTTTACACGTGAAGTTCGCAGATGAAGCTGTTTGTATCGGAAGGCCCGCCAGCAGCGATTCATACCTCAATATCGCGCATATCATGGCCGCCGCGGAGATCACCAACGCAGATGGCATTCACCCCGGATATGGCTTTCTCGCAGAGAATGCCCGCTTCGCCGAAATATGCGGGGAACACAATATCAAATTCATAGGCCCCACACCCGATCAGATCCGGGCCATGGGCGATAAGATCACTGCCAAAGAGACCATGATCAAAGCCGGTGTGCCCGTAGTGCCCGGCGGAGAAGGTTTGCTCGAAAGCCTCGAAGAAGCCAAATCACTTGCCAATAATATCGGCTACCCCATCATCCTCAAAGCCACAGCCGGCGGCGGTGGCAAAGGAATGAGGGTAGTATGGAATGAAGAAGAGATCGAAAGGGCCTACTCTACCGCCAAAGCCGAAGCCGGCGCTGCCTTCAAGAATGATGGGATCTATATGGAAAAATTCGTGGAAGAGCCACGCCATATCGAGATCCAGGTAGCCGGCGACCGCTATGGAAAAGTATGCCACCTCAGTGAAAGGGACTGCTCTATCCAGCGCCGTCACCAGAAGCTCGTGGAAGAATCGCCTTCCCCCTTCATGACCCCCGAACTGCGGCACCGCATGGGCGAAGCCGCCATCAAAGCTGCTTCCGCTATCGGGTATGAAAGTGTGGGCACCATCGAGTTCCTGGTCGACAAGCACCGCAATTTCTATTTCATGGAAATGAATACCCGTATCCAGGTTGAGCACTGCGTTACGGAAGAGGTCACCAATTTCGACCTGATCAAAGAACAGATCAAGATCGCGATGGGAGAGCCGATCAGCGGCTTGAACTACGAGCCCCAGATGCATGCCATCGAATGCCGTATCAATGCAGAAGATCCCTATAACGATTTCCGGCCAAGCCCCGGAAAGATCACTACCCTGCATCAGCCCGGTGGTCACGGTATCCGCATCGATTCGCATGTGTATGCCGGTTATGTGATCCCTCCTTATTACGATTCCATGATCGCCAAGATCATAGCCGTAGCCCGTACGAGGGAGGAGGCCATCAATACCATGAGCCGTGCTCTGAGCGAATACGTGATCGAGGGGATCAAAACAACTATTCCCTTCCATCAACAACTCATGCGCAACGAAGCTTTCCGCGCCGGTAATTTCAATACCAAATTCCTGGAATCATTCAGGATGGTATAAGTTATTTCGTTCCACAATCGCTATAGTTGACAGGTTGAAAAGTTGACACGGGAGTAACCGAAATTCAGGTCACCATATCAAATTTTCAACCTGTCAACATTTCAACTCATTCTTATAATAGCTTCGTGTCTTCACGGCAACAAGAAGCCCGCCCCGATCATCACCGGGCGGGCTTCTTAGTGGATACTCTTGCTCTTATACTATATTTTTATTACTGTTCTTTGTTCTTTTCATCTTTGTCATCATCCTTTTCTTTATCTCCTTTCTTCTTCTTTCCTCTCTTATCCCCTTCCTTGCTCCATTGCTTGTATTTGGCCTGCTGATCAGGTGTCAGCACTTCATTGATCTTTTTCTTACGGTCCTCCATCAAAGCACGGCCCTTTTCCTGGCGTTGCGCCTGCGTGAGCGTGGAATCATGGCGGATAGCCTGCAGGCCCGACTTGAATTCCTGGTTGATCTCTTTCATCTTCTGTTCCTGTTGCTTCGTGAGGCCCAGCTCATTTTTCAATTTTACCCTTTCAGCTACTTTGCTGGTTGCGCGGATAGTGTCCCTTTTTTCCTGGGCGCCGGCCGTGAATTGCCAGCCAATGATCACCAGGGTTACAATGAGCAATTTTTTCATATATATACGTTTTTTTGATGGGTTCAGGTGCTTCCCATGCAGGGGAAAGCCGCTTCTATAGATCGATGAAGCACCACCGGGTTTAAACCGGGCTGAAATTTAATTTGCTCAGAACCTAACCGGCCATTTCTGCGGCCAGGGCGTCCACGCGGTCTTCCAGGCCATAGAATGAGGCGAGGCGCCTGATCACGCCTTCTACCAGGGCATCGGGGCAACTGGCGCCACTGGTGAGCAGGATACGTAGGGGTTGCTGTGATGGTAAATAATCGGTGGACAGTTCTTCCTGCTTTGTATGATAGTTGTAATGAAGGATATTTCTTTCGGTTACGAGCTTTTCTTCCGAATTGATGAAATAGGTGAGCAGCTTTTCTTCACAGAGCTCTACCAGGTGGGTCGTATTGGAAGAATTGTAGCCGCCTACCACGATGGCCAGGTCGGCCGGCGTGTTCAACATTTGCACCATCGCGGTCTGGTTATCGTTGGTGGCATAGCAGAGCGTATCGCGGGTATCGGCAAATCTCGTTTCGACAGTGCTGTCCATTAACCCATAATGCTCTATGATCGTTTGGCGGAGATAATCTGCAATGGCCTGCGTATCTGTTGCCAGTTGTGTGGTCTGATTTACCACCCCGATCCGCTGCAGGTCCTTTACAGGATCGAAACCAACAGAGTACCTGCCTGCAAAATCCGTATAGAAACTGTCTGCATTTTTTTTACCCGTGATGTATTCCGCCAGTCTGACCGCTTCCTGCATATCATTGATGACAACGGAAGGAGCATTATCGGCCGCATGTGAAAAGGTGGCCCTTGTTTCTTCGTGCTTGGGTTTGCCGTGGATCACGATGGAATATCCCTTTCGCGCGATCTGTTCACTCCGGTTCCAGACTTTTTCCACGAACGGGCAGGTGGTATTGTATTTTTCAGTGGGAATGCCCAGGCTGTTCAATGTCGATTCTACGTCGAGGGTAGTGCCGAATGCCGGGATGATCACCACATCTTCGGCCGTAAGCGCTGAGAAAGGAATGAGCTGCTTGCCGTAAGTATCCTGCAGGAACCGTACACCCCTTTCCTGCAGATCGGCATTTACCTGCGGATTATGGATCATTTCACTCAGCAGGAAGATCCTTTTGCCCGGGTTTTCTTCAACGGTCCGGAATGAGATTTCAATGGCATTTTCCACACCATAACAGAACCCGAAATGACGGGAAAGGTAAATATGGAGAGGCCCGAGATCGAGCAGGGTTGGACTAAAATCCTTTTTCATTTTATCCTGCTGCCTGCGCCTGTTCTTGATGGCGCTGATAACAGGACTGCGGTATATGATGGGAACATTGAAGGTCTTCATGATCAATATTAAAAGGTTAACAGGTTTACAAGTTGATAGGTTGATAAGGGATTCCCGAAAATCGAACGACTTGTCAACCTTTCAACTTGTTAACTTATCAACATTCACAAAGATACAATCTTGCGCCCATTTGCCTGTCCTGGCTTATATTCGTAACATGCCGAGAAGATTTACGCCAGTACCATGGATCAGCCGGTGCAACCTGTATGAGGTGAATGTGCGCCAGTATACGCCGGAAGGAACATTCGCCGCCTTTTCCAAACATCTTCCGCGACTGAAAGATATGGGTGTCCAAATGCTCTGGTTCATGCCTATCACCCCCATCAGCCTGGAGGGCCGGCTGGGCACCCTGGGCAGCTATTACGCCTGCTCCGATTACAGGGCCATCAATCCCGAATTCGGCACACTGGAAGATTTCCGGGACCTGGTGAAGCAGGCGCATGCTGCCGGCATGAAAGTGATCATCGACTGGGTAGCCAATCATACCGGCATCGATCATGTGTGGACGAAAACGAATCCTGGTTATTACAAAAAGAACGCAGCGGGCAAATTTTATGATAGCAATGGATGGACAGATGTGATCGACCTCAACTATTACGACCATCTCATGAGGCGTGACATGATCGATGCCATGGCCTTCTGGATCAGGGAATGCGATATCGATGGGTTCCGTTGCGATATGGCCCACCTCGTGCCCAGGGACTTCTGGCGGGATGCCCGCCTGGCGCTCGATCCGCTGAAACCCCTTTTCTGGCTGGCCGAAACGGAAGACCTCCACTACCTGGAAGTATTCGATGGCTGCTATGCCTGGCGCTGGATGCATATAACGGAAAAGTATAGCCGAAAACAGGCCGATGCCAGATCGCTGGTCGAGCTGCTGAACGCTTATGAAAAAGATTTCCCCCCACAGACCCAACCGCTTTTCTTCACGAGCAACCACGACGAGAACAGTTGGAATGGAACGGAATATGAAAAATACGGAGAGGGGGCCAGGGCGCTGGCCGTATTCAGTTTTACCTGGCATGGATTGCCCCTGGTGTACAGCGGACAGGAATTGCCCAACAGGAAGCGACTGAAATTCTTCGATAAAGACCTGATAGAATGGAAAGACCCCATAGCCCTGCACGCTTTTTATAAAGCGCTCATGCAGTTGCGTTCCAACCATCCGGCCCTGGTGGCGGGAGAGGCCGCGAAGCCGCAATGGGTATCGATACAAGGCAGCAGCGAAGTGCTGGCATTTGTGCGGCGATTCGGGAACAGCCAGGTATTGGTGGTATTGAACCTTTCGCCTGCTGCCGTTACGATCCAGTTGACAGATGGATATGCCAGCGGGGAATGCATCGATATCTTCAGTGGGAAAACGATGCAGCTTACACTACCCATGACAGTTACCCTGCCCGGTTGGGATTATCTGGTGATGGCCGATAAGGCATGAAATTAAAAATCCCCGCAACTTACCGTTACGGGGATGAAAAATATTTGTAACGCGATCACCGCGTGTTTCATTAGTTACTGCTGTTCAGGTTGATGACGATCGGGTAGATACCTTCATAACCCGGGTACATACCTTCCAGCTTTACGGAACCGGTGGAAGAATTCTCCAGTACTTTTCTCAATTCATCGACTGATTTTACTTCCTTGTTATCCGCTTTCAGGATCACATAACCTTCCTGGACCCTTACTTTGCTGAGAACGCCGCGGGTGCCGATGCCTTTGATCACAACACCTCCGCTAACGCCCAGTTCTTTTGCATCGTTCTTGCTTAGAGATTCCAGTTGAGCCCCGAGCTTATCGAGCACCGATGTTTTGACCACATCGGTAGTGCCTGTTTCATTACGCAGGGTTACATTGGCGGTGCTCTCTTTTCCATCGCGCCTGTAGGTAATGGAGATCTTATCGCCGGGGCGGTAAGTGGCTATTTGTCCAACCATATCAGCACCGTTCAATACCGGGAAACCATTCACTTTGGTGATCACGTCGCCTTTCTTGAGGCCGGCAGTAGCAGCGGCGCCATCGGTGCGTACATTCAGTACGAATACACCTTCACCGTCTTTGATGCCGTTCTTGGATTTGTCTTCGTCGCTCAGGTCGTCTTTAGGATATTCGATACCGAGGAAAGCTCTCTGTACTGTTCCGTGCTTCATCAGGTCCGATACGATCTTCTTCACGATATTCACCGGGATGGTGAATGAGTAACCGGCGTAGGCGCCGGTGGGAGAGGCAATGGCCGAATTGATACCGATCAGTTTTCCTTCCGTATTGATCAGGGGGCCGCCACTGTTACCGGGGTTCACCGCAGCATCCGTCTGGATGAAGGATTCTACAGGTGTGGTGCTCTGGCGGCTATTGATATCGAGTGTTCTGCCTTTGGCGCTCACGATTCCTGCCGTAACGGTGGTTTCCAACGTCAGGGGATAGCCTACGGCCAATACCCATTGTCCAACACGTACGTCGTCGGAGTTACCATACAAAAGGAAAGGCAGGCCCTTGGCGTCGATCTTGATAACGGCGAGGTCACTGCTGGGGTCGGAGGCGATCAGCTTTGCCTTGAAAGATTTTTTATTGTTCAGGGTAACATTGATCTCGTCTGCACCATCGATCACGTGATTGTTGGTTACGATATATCCATCTTCACTGATGATAGCGCCGGAACCGGAAGCCATCTGCGGCACTGAGCGCATGCGGTTGCCGAAGAAATCATCGAGGTCGAGGTCGAACAGGTCACCGAAAGGGCTCCTGCTGCGGGGGAGATTATTGCTGGCTACACGGGTAGCTTTTGTTTTGATGTGAACGGTGGCGGGAATAGCGGCATTGGCGGCCGGACTGAAATCTACCGGGCCCATATCACCTGTACCACGGAAGCCGGCATAATTGGAAGGTACCTTACCGGTATCATTACCGTTGGAACTTTCAGAATGATAAACGTATGTTCCGTTCCTGGCAAAGTGATTGTAGCCCCACAACGTGCCCAAGGTGGTCACAGCGCTGAGCAACACAACGGCTACGATTTGTTTCAACTTCATATTGCGTACTTTTTAAGAATTGTTTTTTTAAAAATAAGAACTCTCACCCAAATTATATGCCTAAGCACAAGACAAATTAACGCCAGAAAAATCGTCCCGTTGAACCTGCTATCCGGTTTAACAATTAATTTACTAAAGTCTTCGTACTTCAGCTATACAAATGTAACTTTTTTAGCGGAATCCTTTGCCTGTCTTATTTTCCTGTTTTCTGGACTAACTGTCACAGCTTCAGTAAGAATTGCAGTGTATCCACTCCGTCTGCGTAATCGGTGAGGGCCGGTTGCTGCGTCTGCCCGAAAGCCAGGTATCCGTTGCCGGCGATGCATTGAACATCGTTGTTCTGCTGCAGCGCCGATTGCACCTTGGAGGGATCGGTATAATACTCGACATTGAGCTGGCTGATGGGAGAGAAAAGTGAAGGATCTTCATGCAGGAGGATACTGCCATTGGTCATGTAAAATTGTTTGTTGAGGATCAGCAGGGCAAGTTGATAGTCGTAATTGTTCTTGTATTTGTGATGATCGGCCAGGTATCCATATTTCCTGAACGTTTCGAGTAGGGGAACAAAATCATATCCTGCAGGTACATAGATCTTAGTGATATTCCTGCAACCAAGCCCGAAATACTGATGTACATCATCGGCCAGTTTTTCGAGATGGGCGATGGATTCCTTTCCATCCAGCACAGCTACGGAAGTACGGTTGCGGCGGATGATATTCAGGTACTTGCCGAAATAATAATCGAAGTAGCGGGCGGAGTTGTTGCTGCCGGTGGCGATATAGGCATCGCATCCTTTGAGCATGGAAGAAAAGCTGATCATGGAGGATGTTTCAGGCGCTTGTTCATTCAGCCAGCCAACGATATGCCTGATCAGTGTTTCATCTTTTGAAGAAGGTTTGATCGTTTGGCGGTGACCGGCCATGAACGCGCAAAGAAAATCGTGGAAGCCTACCAATGGTATATTGCCGGCCATGACGATGCCGATATTTTTTGGCGCTTGTTGCTGGTCAGGTACCCGGTATTCGGCACACCACTGCTGGAGCTTTTCTTTTTCAAGAAATCCTGCAGCTAAATTGCGGCAGGCAAGTTCAATGAATTCGGGTGTGAACCAACCATTCTCACGGAAAGCTTTCTCTTTGGCAGCCTGCCAGTTATTATCATCCGACAAAATATAATCCCCAAGCCCTACCATTAATTCAACCCGTTGTTGTAAATTCATTGCGTTGTATATTTGTCGTGCAAAAATAACAGTATTCACCCCATTAAAATCTAAGCAGCTTATGGCTATTAAAATAACAGAAGAATGTATCAATTGCGGAGCCTGTGAACCGGAATGCCCGAACAATGCGATCTATGAAGGAGGGGTGGAGTGGGCTATCACCGATGGTACTACCATCAAAGGGCCTTTTACGTTACTGGATGGGACGGTAACGGATGCCGAAGAACGTCATGCGCCCATCAGTGTAGACACTTACTATATTGTCCCCAATAAATGTACCGAATGCCAGGGTTTTCATGAGGAACCGCAATGTGCGGCCGTTTGCCCGGTAGATTGTTGTGTACCTGATGAAATGTATCGTGAAACGGTGGAGGAATTGATGGCCAAGAAGGAAAAGTTGCATGTCTAATCTGCAGGTGTGACAAATTAACGCCCCTAAAATTTGGATCAGGGGCTCCGAATGTGGTAACTTAGAAAAGCACAATAGTGAATGTAGCCCAGTGCTACTTGAACCAGGCGGGTGATATGTTCCGCCGTAATAAGGTGAAGGAATAACGACCTTCACCTTTTTTATTGGGCCAGGCCATGATTTATTGGATTTAATGGTTCGGACAGTTGTTTTTTTGTTTATTTGCTGAAAATTCAGACCCAATCAATGAAGCCTGTTATTGCCTTTGTGACCGGCGGTTATTCTACAGAAGCCGTGATCTCCTATAAAAGTGCTGTTACCATCGAAAACAATATCGATACTGATAAATACGAAGTTTATAAAATAGATATCACTCCACAGGGCTGGTTCCATGAAACAAAAGATGGCCGTAATATCCTGGCCGACCGAAGCGATTTCTCCCTCCTGATCGATGGCAAAAAGATCGTTTTCGATGCCGTTCTGATCGGTATCCATGGTACGCCGGGCGAAGATGGTAAGCTCCAGGGCTATTTCGATCTGCTGGGATTGCCCTACACTTCCTGCGATGCGGCCAGCTCTGCCATTACATTTAACAAAAGATATACAGTGGCCGTTGCCGCCTTTGCCGGCATCCATGTGGCCCGCTCGATCCATATTTTCAGGCATAGCCCCATTGCTCCTGAAGCCATTCTGCAACAATTGACCCTGCCGGTATTCGTAAAGCCCAACAATGGGGGTTCAAGTATCGGCATGAGCAAAGTGAATAAAGCGGAAGAACTGGCAGGGGCTTTGCTAAAGGCTTTCCACGAAGACGACCAGGTATTGGTGGAAGAATTTATCGCGGGGAGGGAATTCACGGTGGGAGTCTTGAAAACCCCTGAAGAAATTATCGTGCTGCCGATCACTGAAGTGCGGTCGAAAAATGATTTCTTCGATTTTGAGGCCAAATACCAGGGATTGAATGAAGAGATCACCCCTGCAGAGATCGATGAGGTCATGGCTGAAAAGATCAGGCGTACTGCCCGTAAAGTGTATGAGGTGCTGAACTGCCGTGGCGTTGTGCGCATCGATTTTATTTACAATGAAGCAAAGCAGGAGCCCTATATGTTGGAGATCAATACCATTCCCGGCCAGAGTGAGGCCAGTATCGTGCCGCAACAGATCAGGAAGATGGGATGGAGCCTGAAGCAGCTTTATTCAGCGCTTATAGAAGATGCGTTAATTAGAAAGTTGAAAAGTTGACAAGTTGAAATGTTGACAAGAAGTTTGAATATCGGGAAGCCGCTTATTAACTTGTCAACATGTTGACAAGTCAACTGTATACAAGCTTTATAAAATAAACAACTAATCGTGTTCAAATTCATTACGGGAAAACCACTTTGGGCAAATATTCTGTTTGGATTGGGATTGATCGTTCTCATTCTCTTCCTTTTCCTTCAATCCCTCAACTTCCTCACCAAGCACGATCAATCATTGAGCATCCCTTCTGTTACCGGTAAATCTTTCGAAGAGGCTAAAAAATTCCTGGAAGCACAGGGTTTTGAAGTAGTAGTGCAGGATTCAGTATACAATGATACGGCCGCTGCCTTGTCTGTCCTGCGCCAGTTCCCCGATGCGGAAGAAAAAGTGAAAGTGAACAGAACGGTGTACCTCACGATCAACAGGGCCGTTCCGCCGGTGATCGAAATGCCTAACCTGGAAGGACTGAGTTTCAGGAGCGCAGAGATCGCGCTCAGGCAGTACGGATTGAAACTGGGCGATACTTCCTACCGTCCGGATTTCGCCAAGAATTCGGTTCTGGAACAACAAAGCAAGGGACAACGGATCAAGCCGGGTACCAAAATACCGATGGGAACACTGATTTCCCTGGTGCTGGGCAGCGGGCTCGGCAGTGATGAGTTCGCAGTGCCCGATCTCGTGGGTATGAGCTACAGTGAAGCGAGGATACTGCTGGCATCGATCGGGCTCAATCCCGGCGTGGCTGTACCTGACGCCAATGTACGCGATACTTTAAATGCGTATATTTACCGTCAAAGCCCTGAACGCTTTGCACCTGACAAACGCATAAACCGCATCCGGCAAGGCCAGTCTGTCGACCTATGGCTGGGCATTCAGAAACCAGTCAGGGCCATAGATTCCACCACACAGGAACCTGCTCAACCCTGATCATACATTTTATTTTAATTAACCACCATTATGCAAAACATAACTCCACAGGAATTAAAACAGCGTATCGATTCAAAAGAAACTTTGAACCTGGTAGATGTCCGTGAACCACATGAGCGTGCAGAGTTCAATATCGGCGGCGTGCTGGTACCTTTGGGCCAGATCCAGATGATGCAGGTCGACGAGCTGGAACCACTGAAGAGCGAAGAACTGATCGTTTACTGCCGCAGCGGGAACCGCAGCGGCCAGGCCGCCATGCTTTTGGAGACCATGGGATTCTCCAATGTAAAGAACCTGGCAGGTGGAATGCTGAAGTGGAGAGAGTTGTATGAAGGGTAAAGGGTAAAGGTTGAAAAGTTTAAAAGTTGAAAGGTTGATAAGGAGATTTCCGAAGGTCAGAGATCTCCTTATCAACCTTTCAACTTATCAACCTGTCAACTTATCAGAGTTTCACTACCAAAGCGAACAACACATTCGTGCCCGCCATCGGGAAATAAGCATTCTCCGTTACGAGTGAGCCGCCACCTGCATCATAGCTATAGGTATAGCCATTGGATTCGTATTTCCGGTTGAACACATTATTCACCTGCCCGATCAGGGTGATCTCTTTGAAGAGAAGTTTGTGCAGTGTATAACTGATCCTTGCGTCCTGCACATAATAATCCCTCAGGCTATGTGCTATGCTGGAAGTGTTATCGAGGTACTGCCGGCTTACATATTTGCCCAGCAAACTGATATCGAGGTCCCTTACAGGCTGGAAACTGATGGCGCCGCTTCCGATCGCTTTTGGAGAAAAGGCAATATCGGTGTTCCCATTTTTAGCATAGTCCTTTATTCGGTTTCTGCTTAACGTTATATTTCCTGTTGCCTGCAGCCATTGGGTTACACGGGCACGCCCCTGCAACTCCAACCCGAGCCTGTAGCTATTGGGCACATTGGTACGGACATAGGCCCCCACATCATTGATATTGCCGGTCAGCACCAGTTGGTTCTTGTAAAGCATATAGTACACGGTAGCGCCCCAGGAAAAACGGTTGTTCTTCTTTTCAACACCCAGCTCGAAATCGTGGAGCCGTTCCGCTTTCAGGCCGGAACCGGTAATATTGGCTTCGAAATCATTCCGGTTGGGCTCGCGGCCCGCCTGGGAATAAGATGCATATACGAGGTAATCGCCATTGCTGTAAGTGATCCCCAGCTTGGGATTCACGAAATCATAGATATTGCGCACTCGCACATCCGGATTATTCCTGAAACCATTGATCTGGTATAATACCCGGCGGTACTGAAGGTCGGCAAATGCTTCGAGGTTGGCATTGATCCGGTATTGATATTTCGCGTATACATTTACGTCAGTTTTATAAGCGGTAAGACTATAATACCGGTATTTTACAGGAACGCCGACGGCTGCCCAGATCACATCGCCGTAGTGATTGCCATCATACCGGTTCCAGCCTCCGCCTATAGCGAGCTGGTCCCTGCCTCCTTTGTATTGAAGGGAGAGCACCTGCCCATAGAAATTATTGTCGAGCCAGAGCTGACGCACCAGGTCCGTTTGCCGTATCGTATCTCCATTATGCCCGAAGTTGGGAAGGCCATAATTGGAAAAAGCCTGTGCCGCTTTGTATTCCTCATAATAACCTTTTCCCTTCGTGAGGAAGAAGGCGGTATTGAAAGTGAGCTTTGGATTGAGTTCCTGGTTGATGAACAACTGGAAAAGGTCCTGCTGGTAATTGTCGGTCTGGTTATCATACGGTTCACCGGGCTTTTCCATGCCTGAATGGTTGATGGTGCGCCGGTTATTCTTCAGGTCATCTTCCGTGATACCGTTCCAGGCCTGGTAGGTTTTTTCTTTGCCCGACAGCACGTTGAGGCGAACGGAAGTCCTGGCGCCGGTCCAGGCGCCTGAAATATAGAAGGACTTCAGATCACTGCGTGCACGGTCAACATAACCATCGCTGGAAACTTTTGAGAGCCGGGCATCTACAGTGAAATGATCATTGATGAGCCCGCTCCCTGCTTTCACGGTATGTTTCCAGGTGTTGAAAGATCCCACACTGTTACTGATCTCACCATACGGTTCAGTATTCACTTCATTGGTGTTGAGATTGATGGTGGCGCCGAAGGCAGAAGCCCCGTTCGAGGAAGTGCCCACACCGCGCTGCACCTGGATGCTGTTGACGGAGGAAGTGAAATCCGGCAGGTCCACGAAAAATGTTCCCTGCGATTCCGCATCATTGTAAGGGATGCCATTGAGGGTAACATTGATACGGGTAGCGTCGGTGCCACGGATGCGGATGCCTGTATACCCGATGCCATTGCCTGCATCGGAGTTTACCACCACGGACGGCGTTTGATTGAGGATAAAGGGAACATCCTGCCCGAGGTTCTGTTTCTCGATCTCTTTTTTGGTGAGATTGGTCTTGGTGAAAGGCGCTTTCTCTCCGGCGGTGATGGCGCGTACTTCCACCGGCTGCATGAACAGGTTCAGGCGCTCCAGTTTGTAGTCTTCGGTAGATTGTCCGGGTGACACGGTCCTCTCCATAGACTGATACCCGATGCTCGTGATCCGGACCCTGTATTGCCCGGGCCTGATCTTCGTGAATTCAAAAATGCCGTTGGCATTGGTGGTAGTGGTGGCGATATTGCTCAATTCAACAGTGGCCGATGCTACGGCGGCCCCGCTGACAGCGTCTGTTACTTTGCCCGAAATATGCTGAGCCTGTAACCATTGGGAAAACAATAAGTAGCAAATCCCCAAAAACAATTTTTGCATGTCCATTAATTTTAAAATGGTTCAAAATTGATTTGAGAGAAATGCTGCGGAAGTGAAGTGTAGAATAAATGACTTAGAACTACCTTCCCTGCGCAGGCATTACCCTGGTCAGGTTCTACGGGTATCATCTCAGCCTCCCGAACGGATCGGGAAGCACCCCGAGGAATCTGAAAATCTCTTTGGCCAAAGAGAGGGTAAAGATACAGTCAAAAAATTATAAATACTGTAACATTCCGGCCCTGCTCGTCGTCACACTGATGCAACATCCGAAGGCCAGGCCGGTCTTTTTAAGGTAGAAAGCTTATGGGACCTGGCATTTACCAGGTCACTCGGGCCAAAAAATAAAACCATGCAAATGAAAAGGATAGGATTATTTTGTACTTCCTTGCTGCTGGCGACGGCACTGCTGGCGCAAACAACGATCAATGACCCCAATGCGCAGGTCAGGGATGTAAAAGGGTTCCATGGCATCCGTGTAGCGACAGGCATCGAGCTGATGCTGACGCAGGGCAAAACAGAAGCGGTGGCTGTCAGCGCTATCAGTCCGGAGCATCGTGACAAGATCAAAACAGTGGTGGAGAATGGAATACTGAGGATATATTATGATCATCCCAATGTGGATTGGAAGTTCTGGAAGAAAGGGGGCGATAAAAAGCTGAAAGCCTATGTGTCTATTATCACGATCGACCGGCTTCTTGGATCTTCAGGCGCTACTGTAAATGTGGATGGAGCGCTGGAGGCCGATAAGCTGAATGTCGATATGTCGAGCGGATCGGTCTTCAATGGAAGGATCAAAGCCGAATCCCTCACGGTAGACCAGAGCAGCGGTTCCGTGATGAATGTGGCGGGTTCTGTGTCACGCCTGAAAGTGGATGGCAGTAGCGGCAGCGTTTTTCATGGGTTCGACCTGGCCACTGAAAGGTCAGATGCCGATACCAGCAGTGGCGCCGTGGTACAGGTAACAGTCAACAAAGAATTGAATGCGGATGCCAGCAGCGGCGGACGCATCTCTTATAAAGGCGAAGGAGTGATCCGCAATATCCGCACCAGCAGTGGTGGGAACGTATCGAGAAAAGGATAGCCTTTTTCAATAAAGAAGATCAGTATGAAAAAATTATTTCTCGGAATAGTAGCTTTTCTTCCGCTATGCATCTTTGCGCAAAAGCAGATCATCAACGATGAGAATGTGCAGGTGCGCAGTGTAGGGCCTTTCAATGCGATCAAGGTATCCGATGCCATCGATATCTTCCTCTCACAATCGGAAAAAGAGGCGATGGCCGTGAGCGCGGCGAAGGAAGAGTACCGCGACAGGATCAGGACTTCGGTAGAGAATGGCATATTGAGGATCTGGCTCGACAGGCAGGGGAGAAGCTTCCGGAATACGAACATGAAACTGAGAGTATATCTTTCATTCACTACGCTCAACAGGATCGAGGCATCCGGCGCCAGTGATGTGGTGGTGAGTGGAACGATCAAAACCAATGAGCTGGCCATCGATATGTCGGGCGCCAGTGATTTCAAAGGCAATGTCGAGGCCAATACGTTCACGGTAGATCTTGCCGGTGCTTCCGATGCTACCGTAAGTGGCAAGGTGACCAGTCTTAAAATAGTGGCTGGTGGTGCGAGTGACTTTAAAGGATATGATCTTGAAACGGACACCTGCAATGTAGATGCAGGTGGCGCTTCTGATATCAGGGTTAGAGTCAACAAAGAATTGAACGCACGCGCTTCGGGTGCCAGTGGGGTTTATTATAAAGGAGAAGGTGTAACAAAAGAAGTAAAGACAAGCGGGTCAAGTAGTGTATCCAGAAGAGGATAGAAGTTTAAAAATTTTGGTGTGAATGTATAAACCCGTACATTTGCAACCCACATCGCGAAGTAGAGCAGCGGTAGCTCGTCGGGCTCATAACCCGAAGGTCGGTGGTTCGATCCCACCCTTCGCAACAAATTGAAGATCAGTCATAATTGGCTGGTCTTCTTTTTTCTGCCAGCATATAGCATCAGCACTTATTGATGAAGGAACCTGTTCATTCCATCTTTGTTCATTAAAGCATAATCAATCGCAGTTCGTACAAAATCATTCAGGGAAATGTTATTTATTGCTGCGAAAAGAGCTGCATCTCTATGCAAATCAGCACCTATGCGGATGTTGAAAGTGCCTTTATAGGTTTTGTTCGGCTCTTTGCCTATCTCTTTGCAGCTTTCCAGATAATCTTCAACTGCTTCGTGAAAAGACTTTTTTAATTCTTTTACAGAAGCTCCTTCGAAACTTACCAGGTCATCGATGCCAACGATCTTTCCGTAAAACACTTCATCCTCTGAACTGAAATGAATAGACCCAATATAGTCTTTGTATTGTAGGATGTCATTCATATAGTATGTGTCTTTTTTCTTTTAAGTGTTCAATGACTTGTTTAATAGCATATTCTTTGACAATATTTCCAGGATGAGGCTTATGGAGCGAAATAACATTCCTTTTCTCATCTGCAAACTTCCTCCTTGACCCTCCTGTCTTGCCATGCTTGATTTCAACATATCCGAATATGCCCAGTACTTTGATCAATTCTTCCCAGGTATAATCTTTGGGGACCAATAACAACCTGAACGTTGCTTTGTTTTTTTGAGACATTGTTTGAATCGGTCGACATTTTTTGATGCACTCTCAGTGCCATTTTTTCGCTGATTTTGTCTCCCCCGTAAAAGTGAATTGTTCTTAAAGGAATAAAGTATTTGCAACTAATTTTCAGTTGCAAATATAGGACCTTTTTTCAGATAATAAAATTTTTCCGCTTATCTCCCTTCCGCCCCGCCCTTGCACACCTCATTCTTTTTATCTATTTTAGTGACTCCATTCCCACCTCTGAATCCCATATCTATTGATTATCAGTGCAAATATCCTCGTGAATGCAGTCGGACCGACCTGCAGCCCCTTTCAAAAGGTCTGAATAAATCTACTATACTTATGATGTGATAATGGTTCGAGTACATCCAAGATCCGGCAATCGTCAACCCTAAAAACATCTATATTATGTCTTCGCCGTTCGAGTACAAACCAAGTTGGAAGAGCACCAGTAAATACGGTAAATACTTCCTGTATTTTACGGAATACCTGAAGTATGGTGATTTCAAGTCGCTTGGAGCATCATTGAGGTATATGTTCGCGCATAAGCTTCCCCGTTTCGACTATCAGACAAGCAGCGGAATGGGCAAATTCATCATCCGCAAGAACTCGCAGGATTTCCAGTTCATCAATTATGCCTATGAGAAGGCCATCAAGGATTTTTTCGTAAGCCAGATAGATACCTTCGATGTGTTCATCGATGTAGGCGCCTGTATCGGCGAATACGATATCTGGCTGGCCAGGCAGGGAAAACGTTGTGTGGCCATCGAGCCGGTGAGCTTTGCCGGATTGCGGCGCAACATCGAACTGAACAAGGTAGAAGATAAGATCGTCACCTTTCAATGTGGCGCAGGCGCCCAAAAGGAGCGCGTATATTTCGAAATTCTCGAGAATTATCTTGGCGCCAGCCATTTTGACCCGGAAGCCGATAAAGAGCCGAATGTAGACATCGAAAAGCTCGACGACCTGCTGAAACGTGCCAACCTATCCGACAGCGACCGGATCATCATGAAGCTGGATATCGAAGGCATGGAACCTCAGGCCATTGAAGGGGCCAAAGAATTCATCGCTTCCCGGAAAGACCTGCGCATCATTTACGAGCATTTCCAGGAAGATAATTACCGTAACGACAAAGCCCTGCTGGCCATCGCCGATTTCACCTTCCAGAACCTCGATAAGGTAAACCGGCTGGCAATCAAAAAAGGATAAGACCGCTTTTGCTCCATAGCTGTTCCCGCCGCTCAAAAAGAACCCATTGCGGCGGCCTATATTTTAATACCTTTGCAGCAATTTTTTGAACAGGTACGGCCGGAATTACGAGTTCCGGACGTATCTGTTCTGTGTATCGACAGCTTATAAGCGAGCATGAAAACGGGTTTTGTAAATATCTTCGGCCGGCCCAATGCCGGTAAAAGCACCTTGCTGAATGCCCTCATGGGGGAGAAGCTGGCTATTGTATCCCCCAAGGTACAAACGACCCGTCACCGGATCAAAGGCATCCTTACCGGCGATGATCACCAGATCATTCTTTCCGATACGCCCGGCATTATCGATCCGAAGTACAAACTACAGGAGAAAATGATGCTGGCCGTGAAGAATGCCCTCGAAGATGCAGACCTGGCGCTCCTTCTGGTAGATATCAATGAGAACTGGGATGAAGCCCATGCCGTTTTCCAGGCCCTTTCATTGAAAGTGCCGGCTGTTGTGGTGATCAATAAGCTCGACCAGGCCAATGCCACCAAAAAAGAACAGGCCATTTCCTTTTTCGGCGCTAAAGATTATTGCAGGGAAGTGGCCGGTATCTCCGCGCTGAAAGGCCTCCAGGTAGATGGCCTTATTCAAACCATCCTGAAATACCTTCCCGAAGGGGAACCTTTTTTTGATGGAGATGAAATGACGGACATGCCTACCCGCTTTTTTGTAGCTGAAATGATCAGGGAGAAGATCTTTTACCTCTACCAGGACGAGATCCCTTACCATACCACCGTTATCGTTACGGAGTTCAAGGAGAAAACAACGCTGATCAAGATCATTGCCGAGATCATCGTACAGCGCGAATCGCAGAAAGGGATACTCCTGGGTGAAGGAGGTAAGATGATCAGGCAACTGGGAACGGATGCCCGGAAAGATATTGAAGCGTTCCTCGGACAAAAAGTGTTCCTGGAACTGTTTGTGAAAGTGCGTCCGAAATGGCGCGACAATGAGTTCATGCTGAAAGAATACGGATACCATTAATAAAATCAGGAGTAGTCATGGCAGGTTTTACTGTAGCTATCGTAGGACGACCGAACGTAGGAAAAAGTACCTTGTTCAACAGGTTGCTGGAACAACGCAAAGCCATTGTGGATGATGTGAGCGGGGTTACCCGCGATCGCCAGTATGGTGTATCGGAATGGAACGGGAAATCCTTCAACGTGATCGATACCGGCGGATTCGTTCCGCAGAGCGAAGATGTATTCGAGAAAGAGATCCGCAAGCAGGTGCTCATTGCCGTGGAAGAAGCCAACGCCATTATCTTCATGGGCGACGCGGCCACCGGCATTACCGACCTGGATGAAGCCATGGCAGATATCCTGCGCCGTACTTCCAAACCCGTATTCCTGGTCGTCAATAAAGTGGACAACCCCGAAAGGCTGCTCGAAGCCACCGAGTTTTATGGATTGGGGTTCGATAATATTTTCTTCCTTTCTTCCATGACCGGCAGCGGCACCGGTGAACTGCTCGATGCCGTGACGGCCCTTATCACAGAAGATCAGTCGACCGAAACGCAGGAAGACAATGCCCTGCCTAAATTCGCCATTATCGGTCAGCCCAATGTAGGCAAATCATCCCTGCTCAATGCCCTGATAGGGCAGGAGCGCACCATCGTCAGCGATATTGCCGGCACTACCCGCGATACGATCCACACCAAATACAATTTGTTTCAAAAGGAATTCATCCTGATCGATACGGCCGGTATCCGCAGGAAGACCAAAGTGCATGAAGACCTGGAATTCTATTCCGTGATCCGCGCTATCAAGGCCATGGATGAAGCCGATGTATGCCTGCTGATGCTCGATGCGGAAAAGGGCATCACGGCCCAGGACCTCAATATTTTCAGCCTGGCCTCCAGGAAAGGCAAAGGGATCGTGATCCTGGTAAATAAATGGGACCTGGTCGAAAAGGAGACCAATACGGCCCGCGATTATGAGGAAGAACTGAAAAAAAGGATCGCACCATTTACGGACGTCCCCATCCTGTTCATATCGGCGAAAGATAAACTGCGGATACACAAGGCCATCGAAACGGCCCTGGAAGTATTCGGGAATAAACAGCGCAAAATACCTACCTCACAGCTCAATGAGGTAATGCTCAAAGCCATTGAAGCCTATCATCCACCTGTGGTAAGGGGTAACCCCATCAAGATCAAATATGTTACCCAATTGCCTACACATGTGCCTTCATTCGCCTTTTTCAGCAATTTCCCGGACGATATCAAACAGCCTTATAAGAACTACCTGGAGAACCAGTTGCGCCAGCATTTCAACTTCCGGGGAGTACCTGTCAGGCTGTTTTTCCGTAAAAAATAGGCCCTAATTGGAGATAAAGGTAATAAAGAGCAGAGAATCAATTTTTCATGATTAATGTCAATTTGTTTGCATAATTGCAAAAAGCTATTACCTTTGCGCCCATCTCATTAAAACTCAAAAAGCAAGTTCGCATGAAAAAGTTATTCGCAATTCTGGCTATAGCTGGTGTTATGGCTGCCTGCAACGACAGTGGTAAAACTGAAGAAGGAAAGAAGGCAGATTCTACTGCAACTCATCCTTCCTCTGCTGCTCCTGCTGCCGACAGCTCCGCTGTAGCTGATTCTCTGAAAAAAGTAGCTGCAGACACAACTGCAAAACCTGCTGTTGACACTACTAAGAAGTAATCAGATACCTACTTCTTGCAAGAAGCTGCCCCGGGACTATCGCCCGGGGTTTTTTTATGAAAAATGCCCTTTTTTCCAGCTTCAGGAATAAAGGGAGGGGGATATGGATATGAAAAAATCCGCATTCCTTGCATTGAATAGCGATTTATTGTAAATTGCTCTCCTGAACCACAAGCTTAAATTCCTATTTCATTTCCTACCTAAAAACCTCTGGAATCCATCTCCTGTGCAATAATTCTTTGCATTTATTCCGCGCTTAAAACTACTCTAGTATGAAAAAACTTTACGTGCTATCCGTAGCATTCCTGCTATGCTGCATCGCTATCACCAATGCCCAAACGAGATATTGGGTGGGTGGTTCCAGCAGTAACTGGAATGATGGAAACAACTGGGCTACCAGTTCTGTAGGACCCGGCGGGGCCGGGGTACCCCCTTCAGGTGCTGATGTGATCATCGACAGGAATGCTTCGATCAATGTAAACACCAGCCCCATCTCCCTCAATACCCTAAGTATTCTAAACAATTCGACCGTAGTCAAGCTCTATACATCCGCCACTACTTCCATCGGGATCACAGGCACCGGCACTTCCAACAACCAGGGGCTTAGGATCGTTTCGGGCGCCAGGCTGGAAGACAGTTGTGCCGCGAATGTGGTTTTCTCCGTAGATTTTGCAGCAGGCTCCACCGGGCTCATCGATGGTACCTGGTATTTTGCCGGCATCTCCACTGTTACCGGTGGCAATGGCCCTACGTTCAACCTGCCTGGTACAAGCGGCCAGGGCAACAGTATCAATGTGAATGGCACCATTATTATACGTCCGCAGGCATGGCCTACAGCTACTACACTTGCCGCTGCCCCGTACCTTAAATTCAATAGTGGTTCCTTGTTCTGGCTCGACAGGGATGCAGCCTTCAGCCCCAGAGCGACCTGGGACCCCAATTCCACGATCAGTATTACCGGTTCCTCAAATTTTCTGCCCAATATCAACGTTCCCTCAGGCTCCGGTTCAATAGGCAACCTGGTCCTGAATGCGCCCGGTATCAATGATGATATGGGCTGGAACCTTCCAAATAATCTCCTCGTTGCAGGCAACCTGCAGATCCTCAATACCAATGGTTTTAAAGTGAGCCTGGGCACCGATGTCGGTAGCTTTCCCATCGTTTATACTGTGAACGGGAATTTTAGTGTTACCAATGGGGCTTATGTGATATTAGGCAGCACTGCGCCACAAAGTGATATGGATTATTCTCTCCAGGTGAACGGTGATTTCAATCTATCCGGAGGCACTTTCGAGTTACGCGGCCCGGTATTAAACAATCCTACGCCTCCCACACCGCCAACTCCCATCAATCTCACCAAGCCAACTTTCCTGAAAGTAAAAGGCAATTTCAATTATACCGGTGGTTCATTTGCCTGCTCCAACGCTTCTACCAGCACCACCATCGATCTCTTCGGGGTAGAACTGAATGGAACATCCACTCAGAATGTCACTGCCTATACCGGTACGATCGATAATACCAACCACATGATCACCCTGCGGCTCAATAATGGACCTGCCGGCGCTGCGCTGACAAGCCCACTGGCCGTTGGAAAGATCAGTTGGAAAAATTCTGCTGCCGGTGGTATCCTCACTACTACCAGCACCAACCTGCTCACCATCAACAACACCAATGAAACAGATGCAACGGTAGTGAACACGCCCGCAGATAATGGCTTCGTAAGCGGCCCGGTAAAACGGATCACTTCCAGTAATGGCGTCTATTATTTTCCAACCGGCAAGGCTAATAAGCTTCGTTATGTAGAAGTAAGGCCAACAGTTGCCGGCGCAGGGTCTTATACGGCAGAATATTTCAATACAGCTTATCCAACCCTCACAGTGCTCAATCCCCTTACGGGCGTTTCGAACCAGGAATACTGGATCGTAAGCCAGGTAACAGGTTCGGGCGCAGCCGTTCGTCTCAACCTGGCCTCTGCCGTGCCGGGCGCACAAGCCTCCGATGCACTGGTGGTTGCCCGTTTCAACGGCACAAACTGGGTTAGCGAAAAAGGGACCACCGGTGGTTCGATCCAACCGGGCAATACTACGAGCGGGAATGTTTTTTCGCAGGACATAGCCTCTTTCAGTCCATTCACTTTCGGTATCATGCCGGGTTCACCGTTACCGATCTACCTGTTGTCATTCACGGCTAAAAAAGTGAACAACAATACAGCCAAACTCAACTGGAGCATCACTTCCAACAGCAACCCGGACCATTTCGAAATACTGCGCTCCACGGATGGTTCCCATTTCAGTCAGATCGGCACGACCTCCGGCGCCGGCCTGCAATTGGATTATGAGTTCACGGACAATGATCTGCCACTCAGCACTACTTATTATCGCCTCCGTATGATCGATAAGACCGGGGTAATTACCCTCAGCAAGATCGTAACCGTGGTCAACGGGGCAGAAGGCATCCTGATCACTTCCATGCTGCCCACCCTGGTAACCGGTCAGGCGAAACTGAATATCATCTCTTCCGACAGGGCCAATATTCGTTTAGTCATCACCGATATGTATGGCCGGATCGTGAAACAACAAGCCGCCGGTATCGCAGTCGGTAGCCAGGATATATGGCTCAACCTGTCGTCACTGGCAGCAGGCGCCTACCAGGTGACCGGCTATCTCGATAACGGAAAGCGTACAGCTACCATCCGGTTCGTCAAGAAATGAGGTTGACAGGTTAAAAGGTTGACAGGTTAATAAGTTGATAAGTTGACAAGGAAGTTTCCGAACATCAGAGACTTCCTTGTCAACTTATCAACTTATTAACCTGTCAACTTAACTCACCTCCTGCCCGACCATTTCCTGATCAGTTGCTGAACGGTCTTTTTATATTCTTCCAGTGCTGCTTTTTCCTGCCTGATGAAACTGTTCTGCTCCAGTTTTCCGATCACTTCATTCATGGCAGCATTCGTTTCGTACACCATTTTGCGGAAAGGATTGCGATAGTCCTTGGCCCTGGATTCATAGATCCCGCGTACCATCCCTTCCCTGATGCTGAGGCTTTGTTCCAGCAGGGAGGAGATAGTACCAGCATCTGCATTCCTGAGATGAATCCCATGCACTTCTTTCAGGGCAGCAGCAGCATGGAGGAATTTTTCGCGCGTATAACTGGCAGCTTGATTTACATAGAAGGAATGAACGCCATCCCAACCTTTAATACGGCCGCTATGGACCTGCCTGATCAGCTTGTCGATCTCCGTGTTCTGGATCAGCTGGCCTCCTACATTGGTCCAGTCGGTAACGGTCAGTTTTGAAGGCACGGCAGCTTTCAGTTCTTCCACCGTTCTTATTTTTTTCTCTTTCACCATTTCCAGCATCTGCTGTACGGCATAGAAGATGATCAGCTCTTTGAACAGCCGGTAAGCGGCCTGCACTTTCACGAGCACCACCGGCCTTGGATTGTTCTCGAATCCTTCGGCAAGGATCTCCAGTTCCTGTACAACAGGGTCTTGTTCATCGAGCAGTTTCTTTCCGGCCGCCATCATTTCATCCATGTCATGTTTTTTCCGGGGCTGTTCCCTTTGCAGCCAGGCTTTGCCGGTCAGGTATCGGAAGAGTTTGAGGGAACCGATGATCTCATTGACCGAATCGGGCGCCAGGAAATTGAATTCAAGGGCCTGTCCTTTCCCGATCCGTTTATCCCGGTCGGCATATTTCCAGGAATTCCGGGCCAGCGCGTACATATTATACAGGAACCAATAGCCAGGCATGATCACCAGCCGGTTATTGGTAACATCATTGCTGACCAGGGAAAAAGGAATAGGTATATTCAGTTCATAAGAATAATCGCCTTTGGCCAGTATACAGAACGATGCGAACCGTGAATTGTGTTTGAGGCTTACGCAGAGACCGGGCCAGAAGCCGCGACCGGCCACCAGTTCACCATCCGGACTGCGAGAATTATGGTTCGATCCGATCGTGGCGCCTGCTGCCATATTGCTTTGGCCCTGCACCAGCGCAGCGCAGAGGAAGGAATTGTTATGGTGTTGTTCATGCGAAGGAAAGATCAGTGAGTTCAACACTTCGCAGCAGGAGATGGTGGAGTTATCGCCCAGGTAGGAATTGATCAAACGGGCGCCATATTTCAATTGGGAATGGGAGGCAAGGAAAAATCGCACTGCTTTCACACCATAGAATACCCTGCATCCATAACCGATGATGCCATTTACCAGTTCGCATCCTTCTCCCACCTGTGATTTCGCCAGGGCCGAAGAGTTGATGGTCACATTCTTGATCTTATTGGCGCCTTTCAGGTAAGCGTCTGACCCGATGTTCACATCCTTGATGATGCGGCAGTTCTTGATCACGGTGCGGTCGCCGATGACACCATAATACCCTCTTTTCTGATCGAATTTATTTTGTGTGAACTCCCTGAATTTGTTTTGAAGGGTTTTATCATCACGGAACCTCGTCCATAGGAAAGCATCTCCCGGCAACATGCCATCGAATGGAATGATGCTTCTCCCTCCGTTCTCATTGCACACTTCCAGCCAGATGCGGATATTTTCATTTTCCCCTTCCTTCAGGATACCGTTGCCGAATTTGGCATGGTCGGTGGTGGCGATCTCGTTCACGTTCACCAGCATGACATCATTGCCGATGATATAGTGTGAGATATAATTTACATTGTCGACCACCACGTTGTCACCGAAATCGCAACTGATGATGGTACTGTTATAAAGACCCACCGGACGGCGGAGGTTATGGAATTCGAGGTAGTAAGGCTCCAGCTTCCCGATCCGTACCAATCCGTAGAATTTGCAGTCCTGCACCAATTCCGGATTAAAAGCGTCCGATACCAGCAGCTTGTTCCAGTCGTCGGAAGTATTGCGGTTGCGCACCAGCATCTCTATCTCGAAAGCTGTGAGATGCCTGTAGTGGATACCATTCCTGTTCTGCTGGTTGCGCAGGTAATACTCATCTTTTCCTTTCGGCAGGTATGCTTCCGGAATGAAGTGATAACCCAGCGTTTGAAGCGGGCTGCGTTTGATTTGATTCATGATAGAAAGTTTGCAGTTAGCGGAGGGCAGTTGGCAGTTTTCAGTTGGCAATTGGCAGTTGCATGTATCCTGATAAAGGAAATTTCATTTCGTTACGCAGTTCCCTGACTGCCAATTGCCAACTGAAAACTGCTAACTATTCTACAGTTACACTTTTAGCAAGATTCCGCGGTTTGTCTACATCGAGGTCCTTGGCAACGCCTATATAATAGGCCAGCAATTGCAGGGGGACCACGCTCAGGATCGGTGCTACCAGTTCATCAGCTTCCGGCACTTCGATGGTATCATCTGCCATCCTGCTGATATTTTCATCACCTTCCGAAATAACGGCGATCACTTTTCCTTTCCTGGCCTTGATCTCCTGGATATTGCTGACGATCTTTTCGTGGTAAGAATCGCGGGTGGCCACGAATACCACGGGAAGGTGTTCATCTACCAGGGCGATGGGCCCATGTTTCATTTCTGCGGCGGGATAGCCCTCTGCATGGATATAGGATATTTCTTTCAGCTTCAATGCTCCTTCCAGCGCGATCGGGAAATTGTACCCGCGGCCCAGGTAAAGGAAATCCCTGGCATCCCTGTATTTTTCTGCCAGCGCCTTCACCTTGGGAGCTGATCGAAGGGTCAGCTCCACTTTCTCCGGTATCTCATGCAATTCACTCAGCAGGTGCATGAAGCGGCTGGTATCGATGGTCTTTTTTTCATGGGCCACTTTCAGGGCGATCAGCGTGAGCACCACCAACTGTGCAGTGAACGCCTTCGTACTGGCCACACCGATCTCAGGACCGGCATGCGTATAGGCGCCGGCGTTGGAAACGCGCGCGATGGAGGAGCCTACTGCATTCACAACACCGAAAATGAGGGCGCCCTGCTCCTTGGCTTTTTCTATGGCCACCAGCGTGTCGGCCGTTTCGCCGCTTTGTGATACGGCAATGATCACATCCCCTTTGTGCACCACCGGGTTGCGGTACCTGAATTCCGATGCGTATTCCACTTCCACCGGGATGCGACAAAGCTCTTCGAAAATATATTCGGCCAGCAATCCCGCATGCCAGCTCGTGCCACAGGCAACGATGATGATCCGGGACGCATTCTTCAACTGATCGATATTGTTCTGGACACCGGCCATCGTGATGGCGCCTGCATTGGCGTCGAGCCTTCCGCGAAGGCAGTCGAAGATGGTTTGCGGTTGTTCGAATATTTCCTTGAGCATGAAATGGTCATAGCCGCTTTTCTCGATGGCTGCCAGTTCCAGGTCGAGCTTTTGAACGAAGGGCGTTATCTTTTCATTGCCCAGGTTTTTCAGGACCAGCTCACCGGGGCGGATGATAGCCAGCTCATAATCGTTCACATATACCACTTCCTTGGTATACTCGATGATGGGCGTTGCATCTGAGGCGAGAAAATGTTCGCCCTTGCCGATGCCGATCACGAGGGGGCTTCCCTTGCGTGCTGCGATGAGGGTATCGGGATGGTCCTGGTCGATCAGCACGATCACATAAGCGCCCACCACCCGTTTCAGGGCAATGCGCACCGCTTCTTCCAGGCCGCATTCGTTGTTGAGCTGGATATCTTCAATGAATTTCAGCAATACTTCCGTGTCGGTATCGCTTTCGAACACATATCCTTTTTTCAGGAGCTCATTTTTGAGCTGGCTGTAGTTCTCGATGATCCCGTTATGGATCATGGCCATTTTTCCGTTGGAGGATGTATGCGGGTGTGCGTTGCGGTCGCTGGGCTCTCCATGCGTTGCCCAGCGGGTATGGCCGATGCCGATATGGGCATGTACATCTTTTCCGACCAGGCTTTCTTCTAGGTCGGCCACTTTACCTTTTTTCTTGTAAACTTTCAGTCCGTTGTTCAGCAATGCCACGCCTGAACTGTCGTATCCCCGGTATTCCAGTCTTTTCAATCCTTTCAGTACTACAGGGTATGCTTCCTTAGGGCCGATATAGGCTACAATGCCACACATCTGGTAGGTTTTTCTTGTTAATGAATGAGAAGGCATGAAGTATGAGGTCGGAGGTCTGAAGTCAGACCTCCGACCTCATACTTCATGCCTCATGCCACGCAATTTATTGAAAATTACTTTTTCAGGTATGTTTCAAAAAGTTTAAAGATCCGTTTGTATTCATCCGTCCAACTGGAAGGCTCCACGAACCCGTGGTCTTCGACCGGATAAACGGCCAGTTCCCAGTTGTCTTTTCCCAATTCGATAAGCTTCTGCGACAAGCGTACGATGTCCTGGAAGTGAACATTCACATCCACCATGCCATGACACATGAGCAGATGACCTTTGAGGCCGGCGGCAAAGTTGATGGGCGAACTTCTGTAGTAGGCAATGCTATCGGTAAATGGTTCGTTGAGGATATTCGAAGTATAGCCGTGGTTATAGTGCGACCAGTCCGTTACAGACCTCAATGCAGCGCCGGCCTGGAATACGCCCGGTTGTGTGAACATGGCCATCAGGGTGATGAACCCGCCATAAGACCCGCCATAGAGACCGATATGTTGCGGATCGACGCCATATTTTTCCACCAGGATTTTTGCCCCGTCTACCTGGTCGCTCAGGTCTTTGCCTCCCATGTAGCGATAAATGCCCGTCCGCCAGTCGCGGCCATAGCCCGAACTTCCCCGGTAATCGATATCCAATACCGTATAACCATTATCGGCAAGCAGGTTGTGGAACATGTACTCCCGGAAATAAAGGCTCCACCATTTGTGGGCATTCTGCAGGTAGCCGGCGCCATGCACAAAAATAACGGCAGGTTTGGAAGCATGTGGTTGGGCAGGACGGTAGAGCCTGGCATAGACCTGTGCCCCGTCGCGGGCGGTGAAAGTGATGAGCTCCGGGTCTCTCCAGGGGTAGGCTTTGAATTCTTCGGTTTGCGCCATCGTGGTCACCTGTTGTATTTTTCCACCGGGTTTGTTCTCCTGCAGGTAGAGTTCCCAGGGTTTGTTGCTGTACGAGTAAAGGATGGCGATCCATTTTTCATCGGGCGAAACGGTCACCTGGTTGGCCCCGGTCATGGTGGTGATGCGGTCTGCTTTACCACCGTTAACGGGCAACCGATAGAATTGCTGCTCGCCCGGATGCACTTCATTGGTGATGAGGTAGAAATATTTTTTGTCTTTTGAAAGATCGGCATGCTGCACTTCGTATTGCCCGCTGGTAAGGGTTTTGCGCGCTTTGGTGAGTACGTTGATGCTGTAGAGATGGGAGTAACCGGTAACCTCCGACTGGAACCAGAAATTCGTTGCGTCGATCCAGCCGGTATTGGAATCGCCGAACCCGCTGGTGCCGGGGCCTCCGATCCAGGCTTCATCATGCTGGCGGTCGAGCAGGGAATATTTGCCGGTAGCGCCATCGAGCAGCAGCAGCCACCTATCCTTGTTGTCCTGCGAATGGACTTCCAGCACTGCATGATCACCACCGGGCGCCCAGCTTACCAATTGAAAGGTGACGGCCCTCAGCGGCGGCTGCTTGCTTTTTTCATTCCATACGGCAGGATAATCCTTCAGGTAGGCAGGCAGCTCGCGGATGCCTGGTATCGAATCCGTTTTGATGGCATAGACCGTATCCTTCATGGTATCGAAGAGGAAAAACTCCTGTATGCTCTGTGGAGCGCCTACATTGGAGCGGCCCGGAATATCTTCTGTGAACCCTGATTCGGTCACATAGTTTGGAACGATGGTGTTTTTTACCCCGGCGGCAGCCCTGATGAGTCGATAGGTGATAAAACGCCCGTCGGAACTGATCTGTACACCGGCAAGCATTTTGTCGTCCGTAGGGATCACCCGCAATGTTTTTTCCTTGGGCCAGGCATTGGTGATAGAATCGCCCAGGTCTTTTTTTGTTTTACGGCTCTGCAGCACGAGTGAGTTCTCCAGCGATTCTGCCTGCAGCCATTTTTCCTGCGGGTTGCTTTTTTCTGTAAACCGAATACCACGGGTAGGAGCAGCCGAAGTTTGAAAATTTGTTAGCTGCGTGGTAAAACCGGTATTGATATCCCAGGCATAAAGATTATTGTTGCGCATGTATACCACCCGGTTATCATGGAAAGAGAACTGGGGGTTTGATTCAGTTTCGATGGTTTGGGTAATGCGGCGTGTGGAACCGGTTTTCACATCTGTGAGGAAAAGGTCGCCCTGGCTGGCATAGACATAGGCCGTGCGGGTAGAATTGTAGCGCACGCTATTGTGCCCGATAGTGCTTCTTCTCTGCCCGATGGTCGTTTTTTGCGGGGCCAGGGAAGCGGGGGTGATAAAATACAGGGAATCCGACAGGGCTTTTTCGGGGTTCCAGTTGAAGAAAAGGAATTTTCCGTCGGCGCTCCAGTATGGATTGGAAGGGGAGGCGCCTATCCATTTGGGATCACGCATGATCTTTTCTACGGTGAGTGTGCCGGGGGCAGACTGGCCAAAGGCTGTTGTAGTAAACAGCAATGCCAGGATGAAAATAGGATGTTTCATTGAAGTTGAATTATGATATGTGCCGGTAAATGGCATTACAGCAAAATACCGCTTAGAATGATATAGGCCATGGAAAAATATATGATAAGCCCCGTTACATCCACCAGCGTGGCGACAAAGGGTGCAGAAGAAGTGGCGGGGTCGGCGCCCAGTTTTTTGAGTACGATCGGCAACATGGAACCGGAGATGGTGCCCCAGAGCACTACGCCCAGCAGGGAGAACCCGACGGTGATCCCGATCAGCAGGCCATGGTCACCATAGGTATGGAAGATGGAATTCCAGAAGATAACGCGGAAGAAACCGATCAGTCCCAGTACAGCGCCCAGCAGCAATCCGGAGATGATCTCCCTTCGCAGCACGCGCCACCAGTCGACGATGGTGATCTCTCCCACAGCCATCGCCTGGATGATCAGTGTGGAAGCCTGCGAGCCGCTGTTGCCGCCGCTGGAGATGATGAGTGGCACGAAGAGGGCCAGCACAACGGCTTTGGCGATCTCATCTTCAAAATAACCCATGGCGGTAGCGGTGAGCATTTCGCCGAGGAACAATACCACCAGCCATACCACTCTTTTTTTGAAAAGTTTTACGATGGGTATTTCAAGATAAGGCTCATTCAGGGCTTCGGTACCACCGAATTTCTGCATGTCTTCACTGAATTCTTCACTGGCTACCCAGAGCACATCGTCGATGGTCACGATCCCGAGCAGGATATTTTTGTCGTCCACCACCGGGAGGGCCACGCGGTTGTTCATTTTGAAGGTCTGGTTGGCCACTTCCTGGTCATCGTTCACATTGAGGGTGATATACCTGTTGTCGATGATCTCGCCCACTTTCTTATCGGGACTTGCGAGGATGATCTCGCGGATACGGATATCATCCACGAATTCTCCTTTGTCATTGACCACATAGATCACGTCGATGGTCTCGCTGTCTTTTCCCACTTCGCGGATATGTTCCAGCACTTCCTGTACGGTCCAGTCCACCTGTACTGCAATATAATCGGGCGTCATCAGCCTTCCCACGCTGCCTTCGGGATAACCGAGGAGGGAGAGGGTCACTTTGCGCTCTTCGGGATCGAGCAGCTTTACCAGCTCTTTCACCACTTCACCATGAAGTTCTTCGAGAAAGGCAGTGCGGTCGTCGGCCGGAAGCTCATTGAGCAGCTCGGCCGTTTTGAAGGGAGGCAGTTCCTGTATGATGGATTTCTGGTCGGCCAGGTCGAGGATCTTGAATACGCTGGCGGCCCGGTGTATGCTCATGTGGCCGATGATCTGGCTGGCATATTCCGGCAGCTCATAGATGAGCTCAGCCACATCACTGATGTTCTGGTCGTTCAGGAATTCACGTATCTGGAGTACGTCTTCCTGCCTGACCAGGTCAATGAATTGATCTTTCAAATTATCGATGTCGACCTCAGCGCTCATGCTTCAAATGTACAAAAGGGAAGTGGGAAAAGAGATATGGGAAAGGATTTCCACGTTAATGTCCTGCGATGGAAATAAATAATAAATACATAATTTCGGGCTGTTCTGCAGGCGATTATGATCTTACCATTCCTATTTATTGCACCTACCAGTGAGATGGGACGCGGGGTTTTCACTTCGGAAGACCTCACCGCCGATACCATCATCGAGATCTCCCCGGTAATAGTCATGGACCAGTCCGACCGCCGGCTGCTCGATCAGACCCTCCTTCATGATTATATCTTCGAATGGGGAGGGCAACGATGTTGCATGGCCCTGGGTTATATTCCTCTCTATAATCATTCCTATTCTTCCAACTGCGAATATGAAATGGACTTCGATGCTGAAACGATGACCATCAAAACCGTTCGCCCTGTCAGGGCCGGTGAAGAGCTTTTCATCAACTACAATGGGAACTGGAATGATACGAAGCCTTTGTGGTTTGAAGCTAAATGAAATCGGAGGTCTGAAGTCTGAAGTCGGAGGGTGCGAAATTATTTGAAAGCCCTTCGTCGAAGGTACTTCCGACTTCTGATTTCCGACCTCCTGCTTCTAGTCCGTTAATCTTCCGCCCGCATTGATCCAATCCGTGATCTTCTGCTTTTCCGCAGCCGATAAAGGCCCTCCGGATTGCGGCATATCGCCGATCACTACAGCGCGGACATTGATATTGCTTTTATTGTTCACGATATTACAATCGACCGAAAGGTTGAGCGTACCTGCCGGCGAAGCACCTGTGTGGCAGCCGCTGATGGCGCACCTGGTTTGCACCAGCGCTTTCACTTCCGTGAATTTAGGCCCTGGCGTACCTGTGCAGGATGACTTTTCATTCACCTGGAAACTGATGCTGCCGCTACAGCCATTGGCATTCCTGGCGGTGATGGTATAGCTGCCTTTCGCAAGATTGGAGAATGTGCCGGAAGATTGGAAATTACCGTTGCCCAGTTTGAAGGTAAAGCCTGAGCCGCCGGTTGCGCTGGCAATAATACTGCCGTTCGACTGACCCGCATCGGCATCCGTGATGTTGCCGGTTACGTTGACGGTGACACCTGCGCAGGGATCTGTTTGTCCACCCCCGCTGTCGCCACCCTTACTGCACGCATAAGTTACCAGTACAAGCGTGATGATCACGATACTCCATTTACGGAGCACGATAGCCGGTTTTTGCATAAGGATATTATTTATGGTTTCCTGCCGGCCGTTGTTGCTTTGTCGGCCAGCCTGTATTTGAGCGAAAAGTTAATACCATAACTGTTCAGTTGCAAGTTTCCGTACCCGATCCCTTTCATGGGCAGTTTCAGATATGGCTCAACCTGGAAGCTAAGATGCTTATTCAGTGTGCGTTCGAAGCCGGCCGAGAGATTGATGATGGAGAATAAATAACGGGATTGAGAATCGTTGGCCCATTCGCCTTTTCCATAGTTCCCGTTGTAATAATAATCATATTCATAATATTCGCGATTCATCAGGTAGGTAGATACACCTGCGCTCACGAAATAGCGGCGCCTGGAATTATAGCTCACATCATAGCGGAGGTTGATGGGGATATCCAGCATGGAGCAACTGCCGTTGATATTGTCGAGGTCATAATAGCGAAGGCGGCCGCGTTTGGTGAAGTCTTCTTCCTTCGAAGCATAATATTTTTTGGTGTAGATGATCCCGGTGTTCACGGACAGGCGATTCGAGAAGCGATAGCCTACCTGCAATCCCAGGTTGAGGCCGGGTTTGCTCATAGTGCTGAACCGTACATTGCTGAAATCAGGTCCTGTGAGGATGCCCATCTCCAATGGAATGCCACCGGGCTTTTTGGACCTGGCAGTTTGTTTTTCCTGTTGACCGGACCGTGAACTGTCCGATATGGCTGCTATGGAGGAAGCGAGGGCGGACTTCCCTGCAAGAGTAATGGCTGGTGAGGCAGGTGGTTGGATATGGTAGGAATCCATGTTATTCAACGCTGCTGTAAGATCTTTATCGGCAGGATCGTTCCTGGTAGCGGGTTCTTTCAATTTTCGTATATTCGAGAACGTTATATTCCCATAATCAGGCACTCCTTTATGAAAATCGGGCGTCATATTACGGGAATCGGGCGCAATATCTTTTTTGCTCTTTTTTGTTCCAGGGTTGAAGGATGGCGCCTGACTGGCAGGGACCACACGGCGATCGCTGCCATCGACGTTGGAAAGCTTGCCTGCTCCTGCCTGTTGATCGGTCATTGCCGGTTGATCCTGTTGTGGGTTGTTCTTTTGTGAATGATCAGTTGAAAGGTCAGTAGCGGTTGGCTGCTGATCGTTACCCAATGCCTGGTCTCGAGTGGACTTGCCGGCCGGTGCTGTTCCGGTGATCTCGCTTTGGAATTTGGAAGATGCATTCCTGTTATTCCCCAGCAGCCCATAGAGGCCGACGCCGGTAAGCACCACAATGAACAGGAGCCAGAACAGGAAGCGTTTCCTGTCTCTGTCATCCTGCTGAGGCAGTTCCTTATTCAGCCTCGATTCCAGCGCTTCCCAGCCCGATGGGCGCTGGTCCACATCGAACTGATCGGCCGCTTCGCGGCTGATACGGTCAAGGTCTTTGTCATTGAGGGGTGACATACACGTTAAAATGGGATTTATTAGACAATAGTTTTCGTAGGTTGTCCCTGGCTTTCGACAGGTTGGATTTCGAGGCGCCCACAGAGATGCCCAGCTTCTGGGAGATCTCCTCATGGCTTAATCCTTCTATGACGAACAAATTGAATACCGCTCTATATCCCGGCGATAATAAACGGATGGCTTCAATGATCTCTTTATAGGAGAGAACGTCCAGTCCTGTTTCACTATGATCAGCTATCGTTTCCGATTCGTGGCTAAGCACATGCCCATTGACCGACGACTGCGTTTTACGATAGTGGTCGATACAGGTATTGACCAGGATACGTTTGAACCAACCTTTTAATGACAGCAATATATCCTCTTGCCTGTTTTCATCGAATTGGTGAATATTCTTGTACAACTTGACGAACCCTTCATTCATGATCTCTTCCGATTCCTCCTGTGCATTGGTGTACCGGTAGCAGATCTTCATAGCAAAGCCCCTGAGCAGGTAATAGAGCTCTTTCTGGCTGGTACGGTCATTAAGCCGGCAGCCATGAATCAAAGCCATGATCTTTGGGTTATCTGTCAGCAAGAGTGGTTTGGTTTGCTTTGCTATTATCGTATATCCTCAATATAATATACGTTATTTCGAGCTCACCCGTAGATACGGGAAAGGGATTTCCCAGGTTGCCTGGGCCATATTTTTTTGATTGGCTGTTCTTATTTCATTCCCAGCAGGTTAGGAGTGGGATGCCCGGTCAGTACGAGGGATGCTTTGATATAGGCCTGTACCTGGATATGATCTTTCTGGGGCAATAGGCCCAGCAGGCGGACCTCCTGTACGCTGCCGCTGCTGCTCATCCAGGGCGTTACCGGCTGGTTGAGCCGGGCCTCTATGGCAGCTTTGTTCTTTTGAATGAGTGCGGCCAGGTCGAGCACCGACTGGTCCTGCAGTTGTTTGACCAGCTTTTTGCGGATCATGCCTTTCAGGATGTTCACGAGGATGTCTTTGGTATCGATCGAAACGCTGATATCGGGCATCGACAACACCTGCCGGGCCGTATCGAGCTGCGGTGTGCCACTGATATGCAATACACCCGTGCGGTTGCCGGTAAAGGACATATCCACCAGTATCTTTCCTTCATTGGTGCCGCTTACATGCACGTCTTTGATCACGAAGGTCCTTCCATCGGCTTCGAATGGTTTGTTCCGGAGACTGTCGTTCAATAAGCGGTTGAAGAATTTGTATTCGTAAACGGCATTGAGATAGGTACTGATATTGCCATTGTTGTCGGCCGTGTTGATCGGTGGCAAAGCGGCATTGGTGACCAGCCGCTGGCTGTCTGACGAAAATTGAGGACTGCCGCTGAAGCCCACGGAAAAATACAATGTGTCTTTGGAAGCGTTGAACTTGCTTACCCGCAGCATGGTTGGATTGAGATTGAGGAAACCGTACCGGCTGATAGGCATCACGCGGCTGCCGCCACTGCGCCACTCCCGGAGGAAGGGATTGTTGTTGAGGCTTTGCACGAAATTGTCGAACGTGGCGCAATAGGTTTCCACGGATGCTTTGATACTGTCGAGCACTTCGGCCGTCATATCATTTTGCATCAGGGTCACCTGGCATTTATCGAGTGCATTGAGCTTATCGAGGCGGGTGGTAGTGAGCACCTGGTGATTGGGCAGCAGGTTCACAAGCGAGCTGATGTTGATATCAACCCGGCGTAACGGCTCGCTGCCGAAACCGCAACTGCCGCTCACCCAGGGCGACACCTGCTTATTGAAAGCGCATACGCAGCGGCTGCCCGCGATCTGGTAATTGCCACGAAAACTGATATTCACGGTATTGTTCACACAGGTAAACGTGAAGGGTGAACGAAGAAAGCGGTACTTATACCGGAAATCGCAGGAGGCCTGCAGGTAGTCGGGCCATTTTTCACTGGTGAATTCTTTGGCCGTGGAAGAGTCCATCATGGCCAGTAGCGGCCGCATGTACACTTTGATGGGGATATTGATCTGCGACACCGGAAGTGCTGGCAGGCTGCGGCCTTCAGGCTCCGGGGCAATGGTAACTTTTTTAGTGCCGCTGCAGGCAAAAAGCTGAAAGAGGATGCTGCTGATCAGGATGCCCCGGATAATACGGCTCATGGTTGTATTAATGAGTTTTTATGGTGCCAAATATCAGGTTTATTTAATTATCTTCATCATAAGGGCTGATCAAAACTATCGGGCATGGTACTAAGCCCCGATCAAACGAAACTGATTACATTTTCGATGCGGCAGGCACCTGTATAGTACAAAAGCAGAAGCATGAAACACGCATTCATTCCGTTCATAATATGCTGCCTCGTGTGGATTACGGGCAAATCCCAGACTACACCCATTAATAAGTCGGGGAAGAATGAACTGGTGGTCATTGCCTATTACTCCGGCAATGAAAAGGCGATCGATGAATACCCGGTGGAACAGCTCACCCATATCATCTATAGTTTCTGTTACCTGAAAGATGGTAAGCTGGTAACGGCCGGACCGGCTGCCGACAAGACCATCCACAAGCTGGTATCCTTGAAAAAGAAATATCCGGGCCTTAAAATATTATTGTCGCTCGGCGGATGGGGTGGCTGTAAAGATTGTTCAGAAACTTTTTCCACGCAAAAGGGGCGGGAATCCTTCGCCGTTTCTGTAAGAGAGATGAGCGCTTCTTTCGGGGCCGATGGTATCGACCTCGACTGGGAATACCCGGCCATTGAAGGTTACCCCGGTCACCGGTTCGGACCGGAAGACAAACCAAATTTTACGGCCCTTGTCAAAACCTTGCGGACCATATTGGGAGAAGAACAGGAGATCAGTTTTGCAGCAGGCGGTTTCACCAGATTCCTGCAGGAAGCTATCGAATGGAGATCGGTAATGCCGCTGCTGAACAGGGTCAATATCATGACCTACGACCTCATCAATGGATACAGCCGGCTCACAGGCCATCATACACCGCTTTATTCGACACCATTCCAGTTGGAATCGACCGACCATGCCATCCGGTACCTCGATTCTGTGGGCGTTCCCCGTAACAAAATGGTGATCGGCGCTGCCTTCTATGCCCGCGTATTTGAAAACGCCGACAGCGTCGATAATGGCCTTAACCGCCCGGCAAAGTTCAAAAGCTTCGTGCCATACAAAGATTTCTTACGCTCCTTCAGGGAGGCCGATGGCTATCGGGCATTTTGGGACCCTACTGCCCAGGCGCCTTACAGCTACCATAGCGGGCTCCGGCATTTTGCCACCTATGATGATCCCCGCTCCATCCGCCTGAAAACACAATATGCTATCGACCGGCATCTTCAGGGGATCATGTTCTGGGAACTGACACTCGATCAACCGGCGAATGGCCTGCTGAACGAAATATTCAAAGTGAAGCAGGGAAAATAATTCAGCATTTTACCGCTTAGTGGTATCGCTTGTAAAAAAAACATATCTACCTTTGAGGCCGTTCAGATAGGCATTCCATCTTTTCTTCCCACCCAGGCTATGCTTCCGACCCAGGATTAATCGCCCCCTTTCTGTTTCCCGTCCATTTATCCGATGAGACGCACCGCAACACCGCCGTGCCGGCATTTTATTTCTTTAACTCAAAAACAAAGGAGGTTATATGCTTCCCGAATCTTCTGTGCAATCATTAAAAGGATCATTCAAAGGAAAGATCATTTTACCCGGCGACGATGCTTATGATGCGGCCCGTAAGGTTTATAATGGTATGATCGATCGCCATCCGGCTATCATTGCCCAATGTACCAATGAATCAGATGTGATCGAAGCGCTGCGCTTCGGAAAGGAGCAGGGACTGTTGATCGCTGTGCGGGGGGGTGGTCATAATGGGGGTGGACTGGGCATCTGCGATGGCGGACTGGTGATCGATCTCTCCGGCATCCGGCATGTTAAGGTAGACCCGGAGAAAAAGATCGTAATCGTAGGCGGCGGCTGCACCTGGGCTGATGTAGACAAAGCCACACATGAACATGGCCTGGCAACACCGAGCGGTATTATTTCTTCCACCGGCGTTGGTGGATTGACGTTAGGTGGTGGCCTCGGGTATCTCACCCGGAAATATGGCCTTACCATCGACAACCTGCTGGCTGCTGATGTAGTACTGGCCAACGGCGAACTGGTGCATGTCAGCGCCGATGAGCATCCAGATCTGTTCTGGGCCCTCCGCGGTGGCGGTGGCAATTTCGGGATTGTTACCTCTTTCACCTTCCAATGCCATGATGTGAGCCTGATATATGGTGGTCCTATGCTTTGGGAACAAGACCGTGCAGCGGAGATCCTTAAATGGTATCGCCAATTCATTAATGAAGCCCCCGATGAACTGAACGGATTTTTTGCTTTCCTGGTAGTGCCTCCAGGCCCTCCGTTCCCGGAGCACCTGCACCTGAAAAAAATGTGTGGCATTGTCTGGGCTTATGCAGGACCGTTAGACAAAGCCGAATCTGTGTTTGAGCCCATTCGAAAACAATTCCCTCCGGCGCTCGATCTTACAGGCCCTCTGCCGCATCCGGTCCTCCAAAGCCTCTTTGATCCGTTACTACCTTCGGGCCTGCAGTGGTACTGGCGTGCGGACTATTTCAACGAGATCCCCGACGAAGCCATCGAGCAGCACCTGAAATTCGGAGCGGCCCTGCCTACCATGTTATCCACCATGCACATCTATCCCGTCAACGGAAAAGCCGGAAGAGTAGGTAGGAATGAAACGGCCTGGAGCTATCGTGAATCCAACTGGGCACAGGTGATCGTTGGCATAGATCCTGATCCTGCCAATGCGGGTATCATCAGCCAGTGGTGTAAAGACTATTGGGCCGCACTGCATCCCTGGTCGGCCGGTGGCGCCTATGTGAATTTTATGATGGATGAAGGCAGCGAGCGGGTCCAGGCTACTTACCGGGATAATTATGAAAGGCTGGCCGCTATCAAGGGAAAATACGATCCGAAAAATATTTTCAGGGTAAACCAGAATATTAAACCAGTTATGGAATCAGTGCCGGCAGAGAAAGGGTAGGATCATTATTTTTGCAGGCATGATCACATACAATCCTAAAGACTGGTTCACTTTTGTGTTCCGCTTTCACAAGGCGGACACGCTCCGTAAACTTTTTCCGCTGATCCTGGCCATCTGCGTCTACTGCGCATTGATCGCCTATCTCGAACTTGAAATTTTCAAACTGGGGGAGGGTAATCACCTGAAGAATATCTCGATGATGAATACCCTCCTCAGTTTCGTGATCTCCATGCTGCTCGTATTCCGCACCAATACAGCGTACGACCGCTGGTGGGAAGGACGTAAGCTTTGGGGTAGCCTGGTCAACAACAGCCGTAACCTGGCCATCAAGCTGCAGGCCATGCTGCCGCCCACGGATGAGAACAACCGAAAATACTTCCGTCGCCTGATCGGGATGTATGCGGCTGTCCTCTCGCGGCACCTGGGCTCGGAGCAAACGAGGCTGGCGCTGGATGAACAGGAGCACCCGGAATGGGGCAATCTCGATACGAACAAACACCTGCCCAACCAGATCGCCACCCTGCTGATGCAGCGTGTGAACCGGTTGTATGAGGAGGGTATCATAAAAGGCGATCAACTGATCGTTTTGAATGCTGAGCTGCAATCTTTCACCGATGTATGCGGCGCATGTGAAAGGATCAAGAACACACCTATCCCTTTTTCCTATAGCGTATTCCTCAAGAAATTCATTTTCTTTTATGTGATGACCCTTCCGCTGAGCTTCGTGTTCAGCCTGGGGTACCTTTCTATTCCCGTGGTGGCATTTGTTTTTTATGTGCTGGCCAGTCTCGAACTGATCGCTGAAGAGATCGAAGATCCATTCGGCGATGATGCCAATGACCTGCCCACCCGGAAGATCGCGGACAATATCAAAAAAGCAGTAGCGGAGATCTTACACTAATGCGGTGGCGATGCGGGAGATTGATGGAAGATCTTTTCCAGCATGCTGTATAATTCCGGATGTTTTTCCTTCAACAGTTCCGGCCTCTCGAAAAAATATTCAGCGGCCACGGCAAAAAATTCGCTTTTGTCGGAGGCGCCATAAGGATTGATATCGGAGTGATTCGCCCGGATCTCATCGATCTGTTGCTGCATCAGGCTGATCCAGGGAATGGTGTACTGATGGGCCAGCAGGTATTCGGGTATCCCGTCCACAGCGCCATCTGCCTTATCCAGCAGGTGAACGAATTCGTGGATAGCCGTGTTCGATTTATCATTGTTCACCTGGAAGCCCTCTCGCAATGCCCGTTGTGAGAGGAGCATCTTACCGTTCATATAGCCGCTGCCTACCATACCGAGGATATTGCGGTCTTTCCCTTCGAATTGAAAGGATTCATTGAAAGTATCGGGGTAGATCAATACATCGGTGAGATTGTTGTACTGCCAGTCGGGAAAACCGAAAATGGGGATCACAGCGCTGGCAGCCACGAAGATCCTGTCGGTATCATCGATGGCCGTTCCGATGCCTGCTATGCGTACGGCGCTCAGGAAGGCAGCCACTCTTTGTTCAAAACGCCATCTGCCCGGCTCGTCGAGATGCTGATAAAACCTCACCTGTTCCCGGAGTATGGTGCGGTGCTGATCGGTAAGCACAAAAACAGGCATTTTCGGTTTGGGTTTCCATTTCCAGATGATGACGGAAACCACAACGATCAACAGGAGTATAAGAAAAGGCGCCATAGTGTTTGCTTAAAGATTACCATCCTCCGGAAGAGGAAGGGCTGTTTTCATAGATTTCGTGAAAGATATTTTTCAACTGTGAATTGCCGGTAGTAATGGCCGGATATTTTTTAAGTTGTTGGCGGATATTGTCGATCCGCCTGTCGAATACCGGGTGCGTGCTGAGGAAATTGGCCTGCTGAACGTTACCGCTTTCCTGTTGCAACAGGTCCATCAGGCGAAGCATTCCCTGTGGATCGATCTGGTTCGCAGCCATCAGGTGCATCCCGTTATCATCCGCTTCCGTTTCCAGTGAACGGGAATATTGCAATCCCTTCAGGTTATCTGCATTGTCGATCAGTACGGATGCGATGCCCGATTCACTGCCTACTACGAGTGAAAGGAACATCTTCCTGGCAACACTGCGGAACATATTGCGCAGTGAATGACGGAGGGCGATATGAGAGCTTTCATGGCCAAGCAGGGCAGCCAGTTCTTCGGGTGTTTTCATATTACTGAGGATGGCATCGTACACCACGATATGTCCGCCCGGTATGGCGAATGCGTTCACCTCATTCGAGCTGACTACGGTTATCTGTACAGGATAGCCGACCTGGTAATTCAATTGCTGATAGAATTCATTGAGCAGTTTGGTTTTCCGCTGGTCGGTTTTGTAATTGCTCATGACCGATCTGTACATCTGTTCTCCCATGCTGATCTCATGATCTTTGGAAAAGCTCATGGCCACCCGCTCACCCAGCCAGGGGACGAACCACAGATAAGCTGCCAGCACGATGGCCAGCATGGCGCCGGAAACGATCAGTATCCTGCTGGTCACGGAACCGAATATTCTCACCCCCTTCGACCCGGCAAAGGCATAATGACGAAAACTTTTTTTGATGGCCCCGATGGTGACGGGGTCGCGGATGATCAGTCTTTCCATGGTCCCATCATCATACCTGTATTGCAGCTCTGCATCCGAAGGCCTTTCTTCCAGGGAGATGATATTTTTTCCCAACCAGTGTACTTCGAGGGTATCGTTATGCTCATCCTTATACCGAATGGTGAGGGTTACCGATGAGAAGATGAGCGTAGCCTGGTAATACTGTTGTGAAATGGTATGATAGGTGGCGGTATAGGCGTTCATGTTCCGGTTGGATAAGCTACAAATTTACAAAAAACAAAACCTTGAAGATCTGCTCATCCTTTGCAACGGACGACGACCCTCAAGGCCTGTACACCGAAAAACCACCCGGCGATCGGCTCCCACCCAGATTCGATCGCATTCCGGAAAAACCAGATTCCGGTCGGATGGAAAAGTTTGGTTTAATGATTAACAGCACTGAAAAGCATCAGCAAGCTACTAAGTTGCAGGAGGAAAGGGGAACGTAGAACTACGGGAAGGGGAGAGTAGAAACTATTAATCTTTTTGTAAACAGGTTGATACTTAGTGGACTATTGGAATAAATTCCGTTAATAGAGGAAGCTACCCTATAATGGTAGCGTTTCTTTATATTCCAGATCTGATTTTATTATAAGGGTTCCCCCAAATTTTTTAACAAGTTCGTCAAGGTGTACTCTTCTTGATTTTATGTCAGGAGTTACTCTTTTCCCAACAATTCTTGCATGAATAATGCATTTTTGGGGTAATGACTTATGGAGTATTTGAATAGAATTGATCAATTGTTTAATGGCATCTGTCAGATTCCTCCCCTTTAATTCAATAAAATAAGCGCTGTTCTTTTGGCCTTGGGCATTTGCAAATGGTATATTAATGACATACAGGTAGTCACATTTTTGTTGTGTTATATTGGGTATAAGGCAAGGATCTACAGTATATACTTTTATGAGTAAAGCGTTAGGATTTAGAAGACGATATATCCTCCCATTCTGTGAAACCGGACAATCTTTTTTATTTCCCTCATAATGAAGGCACACCCCTCCTAAAGCCATAACTAATTTTTCTGCTTGAATTTAATATCCATGATCTGATCATATTCCTGATTCAGTGTCTCAGAGATTTTATCAATTTCTTCTGCTTGAATTTGCTGATTTTCTTCATCGATAATTGAACGTACAGTTCCATTTTCTACAAACCAGGCCCCAAGATCATCTGGATCAAGCCAAAGATGTTCCGGGACGATGTTTTGAACCTCATTGTTAGCCTTACCGACCTGAAAAGCGTAGATCAGGTTGTTAAGTGTTGTAAGCGTATATGGACTATGGGTTGTAATAGTTAAAGAATAATTCAGTGGATGAAGTTTTTCAATTATGAACTTGAGAAGGTTGTTTTGTGTAACAGGAAATAGGGATAATTCGGGTTCCTCGATCGAAATGGCAATTTTTCTTCCTTCATTTTTTCTGACAGAAGTTATTGAATCGATCGTAAGAAGAAGAGGAACTATTGTCTGTATTCCATTTGAACTTTCTTTTAGATTCAATACCTTGCCATCTTTCAATCTAATTAAATCTGCGTTGTCTTCAAAACTGTAGGCTAAATCACCAAGGAAGTCAAATTTTCTTGATTTTATCTGAGTTCGGGCTTTCTGAAATAAAATACCAAAATCGGTTATGTATTTGGCAATCGGTGTCTTTTCTCTGATAAATAGAAATGAGCTTTCTGCAATAAGAGGTACCAACGTTCTTTCTGCCGGAACATAAATTGATTCAGGCGCACCATAGAATCCAAGAGGTTCGTTTAAGATGGATAATAAAGGGCTTTCACCACTGATATTGATTTCGACCCCTTCAGTCTTTATACGAATCTTTGTGTTCTTGTTAAAGAAACTCCTGAGATTGTAGTCTTCCTGGAGTTTTGTTGTCATATCAGAAAAAAACCATTCTTCCGAACTCCAACTATGATAACTCCTTAAAGCACTGATGATCTTTGCAATTGTACTCTTTCCACTTCCCTGTGGACCAATAAATACGTTTATCTTCTTCAGATCTATTTCCGCCTTTTTGATCGGTCCAAAATTTTCAATGGTAAGCCTCTCCATATTTAATGGTACTGTTTAATCATGCTAAAGTAACAAAAAAAGCGGCCAGAAAGTCGGGCCGCTTTTATGGTAAGATAGTGTGTTTACTACTTCTTCGCAAACTGCGTGCGTATCACATTCAGCGCACCGCCTGCTTTGAACCATTGGATCTGCTGGTCGTTGTAGGTATGGTTAAGTGTGATCTCTTCTTTGCTTCCGTCTTTATGGTTCAGCACCATCTTTAACGGTTTACCGGGAGCGAAGCTGGTAAGGCCGGTAATATCGAAGGTATCGTCTTCCTGGATCTTGTCGTAGTCTTCCTTATTGGCGAAAGTGAGCGCCAGCATGCCTTGTTTTTTCAGGTTGGTCTCATGGATCCGCGCAAAGCTGCGTACCACGATGGCGCGTACGCCGAGATGGCGGGGTTCCATAGCTGCATGTTCGCGGCTGCTGCCTTCGCCATAATTCTCGTCACCAACCACGATCGTGCCGATGCCGGCTGCTTTGTAAGCACGCTGTGTGGCGGGCACCGGACCGTATTCGCCGGTGAGCTCATTCTTCACATTGTCGGTCTTCTCATTGAAAAAATTCACGGCGCCGATGAGCATATTATTGCTGATATTATCGAGGTGACCGCGGAACTTCAACCAGGGGCCGGCCATGGAGATATGATCGGTAGTACATTTTCCTTTGGCTTTGATCAGTAGTTTGAGACCTTTCAGGTCTGTGCCTTCCCAGGCTGCGAACGGTTCCAGCAGTTGGAGGCGCTGTGATTCGGGGTTCACGATCACCTGAACGCCGCTACCGTCTTTGGCAGGGGCCTGGTAACCGGGATCTTCCACGGAAAAGCCTTTAGGGGGCAGTTCCACACCGGTAGGTTCATCCAGCATTACTTCCTTGCCTTCTTCGTTTTTCAGTTTATCCTTGAGCGGGTTGAACGTGAGATCGCCTGCGATGGCAAAGGCCGTTACGATCTCCGGAGAAGCCACGAATGCGTGGGTGGAGGCCAGTCCATCGTTACGCTTGGCGAAGTTGCGGTTGAACGAGGTAATGATGGAATTCTTGCGGTTGGGATCGTCGATATGGCGTGCCCATTGACCGATACAGGGGCCGCAGGCATTGGCCAGCACTATGCCGCCGATCTGGTCGAAGGTTTTGAGGAACCCGTCTTTCTCGATGGTATAGCGTACCTGTTCGGAGCCAGGTGTAATGGTGAATTCTGCCTTGGCCTTCAATTTTTTATCGATCGCCTGTTTGGCCAGGGAGGCGGAACGGCTGATATCTTCGTAAGAAGAGTTGGTGCAGGAACCGATCAGGGCTACTTCGAGGCGTTCGGGCCAGTTATTGGCCTTGACGGCTTCAGCGAATTTGCTGATGGGCCAGGCCAGGTCCGGGGTGAACGGGCCGTTAACATGTGGTTCCAGCTCACTGAGGTTGATCTCTATCAGTTGGTCATAATATTTTGCAGGATCGGCGTATACTTCTGCGTCGGGGCGGAGATGGGCCCGGACCCCATCGGCCAGGGCTGCCACTTCTGTGCGGCCGGTGGCTTTCAGGTAATCGCTCATTTTTTCGTCGTAGGCGAAGATGGAGCAGGTGGCCCCGATCTCGGCGCCCATATTACAAATGGTGCCTTTACCGGTGGCGCTGAGGCTGTCGGCCCCTTCTCCGAAATATTCCACGATGGCGCCGGTGCCTCCTTTTACGGTGAGGATGCCGGCCACTCTCAGGATCACGTCCTTGGCAGAGGTCCAGCCGCTCATTTTACCGGTGAGCTTCACGCCGATCAGTTTAGGCATTTTCAGTTCCCAGGCCAGACCGGCCATTACGTCTACGGCATCTGCGCCGCCAACACCGATGGCTACCATGCCCAATCCGCCCGCGTTGGGGGTATGGGAGTCGGTGCCGATCATCATACCGCCGGGGAAGGCATAATTTTCCAGTACTACCTGGTGAATGATACCGGCGCCTGGTTTCCAGAACCCGATACCATATTTGTTGGAGATGGAGGCCAGGAAATCGTATACTTCTTTATTTACATTCAGGGCTGTTTTAAGGTCTTCTGCTGCTCCTGTTTTGGCCTGGATCAGGTGATCGCAGTGTACGGTGGAGGGAACAGCCACTTTGTCGCGCCCGCAGGTCATGAACTGCAGGAGTGCCATCTGGGCCGTAGCGTCCTGCATGGCAACGCGGTCCGGGGCGAAATCCACATAATCTTTACCACGTTCATAGGCTTTTTTCGCCGGCTCAAACAAGTGCGCATATAATATTTTTTCTGCTAATGTAAGGGGCTTGCCAACCAGCTTACGCGCTGCTTCTGTTTTAGCCGGCAGTTCCGCGTACAATTTTTTAATTAAGTCCAGATCAAAAACCATGATTACAATTTTAGATTTAAGGAAAGCGCTGCGAATTTACCTAAAAAATGGCTTATCAAAATAACCAAGTGCTCACACATTTTGTTTATATTTTATAAATTAGAGGTGTGAATCCAACAATAAGGAAGATGTTCCGGGAGTTAATAAATCAAATCAGTATTCCAGTGAATCGTTTGCGACAATTTATCGAATGGCAGGCATTTGGTGTTTGTACTGCTATCGGCGAAAAAATGGGTATTGCCACATCCCGCATTCGCACCTGGTTTGTATATATATCCTTTCTCACGATGGGTTCACCCCTAATCGTTTACTTTATTCTCGCTTTTTGGCTCAACATTAAACGTTACATCCTTTCTGTGCGCCGGAATCCGCTGAAATACCAATAATCCGTGAAGGCGATCATGGTATGTGAAATCATCGCATCGACGAGTGGTGGTCAAGGTCTTCTGATTTGCAATAGTTAGTCCATTTTGTAAAAAAGAATTGCCGGTTGTTCCAGGTCGATTACACATATACGGATTATGAGCAATTGCTGCATGAACTGGCGCGCCGTATGGAGGTGCCTGTTCATGATGACATCGTTTATTTCCCCCCGGCCATTGCCAACGGCAGTTTTCAATTCATCAGATTGCCCAATGGATTACATGCCTGCATCATGAATTGTGTGATGGAGGTAGACTGGCTCATCCACCGTAAAAAGATCAAGGAAGAATTTTACGTGCTGCGCTTCGATGAGCTGATCATACCCGGTACGCTGGTGGTCACCATCGATGAGGACAGGGTGAAGGAAAATAATACGGTCAAGTCGATCGCCTATCTTACCAGTACGATGTTCGACTGGGGCTATCTTGCTACCAAAGGCACCACTTTCAATGGCATCGCTGTATTGTTCAACAAAGACTGGCTGGCGAAATACCTCGATATCACTACGGCCGAGAGTGTGCTCTCCACCTACATTTCATTGAAATCGGAAAACCTCAATATCGAGCCGCTCGATAATAAATACAAGCGATGGATGCAGGCCATTGCAGAAGTGACTGCCGATAATCCGCTGCGTTTAACCATCATCCAGAACAGGATCATGCTGATGATCGAAAGGTTTTTCACGCACATGTATGAGAAGATGCATAACCCTTCCTTTCGGGTGCCCTTATCGCCTGATGATATCAACCGCGTGATGCAGATCGAGTCCATTCTTACGAAAGATATCTACCAGTCGCCCCCTTCTATTCAGCAGCTCGCCAAAATGGTCTCCATCAGTGAATCGAAGCTGAAAAAAGATTTCAAGATCATGTATGGATATCCGATCTACGAGTATTATCAGAAAGCCCGCATGCAGGCTGCACAGGATAAATTGCTCACGGGAAAATTCTCCGTGAAAGAAGTGGCCATGGAGCTTGGCTATTCCAATCTCAGCAATTTCACCATTGCTTTCAAAAAAGAGTTCGGCGTTTTGCCAAGCCAGTTATTATCAGATCAATAGCATCGGATTAAAATTCTTTTAATCGTTAAATATACTTTGCAGGTAGAGTTTTGACTACAACAGATAGCCCAATCGGTTATTGCGGCATAATTTTGTATCGTGAACGCGAGCGATGTGGATTAGAAAAGGAAGTCCCGTTTTTGATCCAGGAACACTTATGAAAAGCCCGCTATCTGTTACCACCTCTTTCTGGACGGTAATACCTTTGAAAACGATATTTAAAAAAGCTCCTTTAAGGAGCTTTTTTAATTTAACAGTATTAATCTTTTTGGAACAATTCTTGTCTAACCTCTGCAACCTTTATTATTTAAAACATCCACTTTATGAAAAAACACTTGTTTTCAGCAGGTTATATCCTCCTGCTATGCTCGCTGATCTTCGCGGCATGTACGCATAATAACGGCGTTATGTCTCAGAATGCGTCGCTCCAGGTGCGTTTAACGGATGCCCCTGGTAGCTATGATGCCGTGAACATCGATATCCGCGATGTTCAGATCAATGTCACCAGTGATGATAACAATGGCTGGCAAAGCCTGCCCGGTGTACACCAGGGCGTTTACAACCTGCTCAATCTCGTAAATGATAAGGACACGCTACTGGTCAATGCAGATATCCCTGCCGGCCGCCTTCAACAAATGCGCCTCGTACTTGGGCCTAATAATTCAGTAGTGGTAGACGGAGTGACCATTCCACTTGAAACGCCCAGTGCGCAACAAAGTGGCCTCAAGCTGAATATCCACCAGGATGTTACCGGAGGTATTCTTTATACCCTGCTGCTCGATTTCGATGCGGCCCGCTCCATCGTGAAAACAGGTAATAATAAATACATACTCAAGCCCGTCATCCGCACAGTGTTACAGGCCGCAGGCGGAAGTGTTACCGGAGTGGTGCTACCCGATTCGGTGAGGACCGCTGTTTTCGCCATCCAGGGCAGCGATACGCTCGCAGGGACTGTAACCGGGGCCAATGGCGGTTATCTTATCAGGGGCCTGAATGCAGGGAGTTATTCGGTTGCTTACAGCCCGCTCGATACAACTTATCAATCGCAGTTGAAAACAGGAGTGCTTGTGAATACCGGAATGGTAACAAAGATCGATACGGTAAGACTGGTGAAGAAATAAATGAGAAAGATCAGCATAAAAAAATCAGCGTCACGAAAAGTAACGCTGATTTTTTTTATGCTTTGGTGATTATATCCTAGACCACAGCCTTGCGCAGCTTCACCAGTTGCGCCAGCAAAGGCTCCAGCAGATCGAGTTTCAGCATATTGGCCCCATCGCTCAGGGCTACGGCCGGGTTGGGATGGGTTTCGATGAATAATCCATCGGCCCCTGTTGCAATGGCCGCTTTGGCGATAGTGCCGATCAGTTGGGGATTGCCACCGGTAACGCCACTGGTCTGATTGGGCTGTTGAAGGCTATGTGTGCAATCCATCACTACAGGCACCTGGTGTTCCTTCATCCAGGGAATATTGCGATAGTCCACCACGAGGTCCTGGTACCCGAATGTATTCCCTCTTTCCGTAAGGATCACTTTCTCATTACCTGCCTTGCGGATCTTTTCGGCGGCAAATTTCATGGATGGACCGCTCACGAACTGTCCTTTCTTCACATTCACGATCCTGCCGGTTTGTGCAGCAGCTACCAGCAGGTCGGTTTGCCGGCAAAGGAAAGCAGGGATCTGCAATATGTCGATGTATTGTGCGGCGATCGCAGCTTCCTCATGTGCATGAATATCGGAGGTGACCGGGAGCTTGTATTTTTCCCCTGTTTTCTTCAAAAGTTTCATAGCCGTTTCATCGCCCAGGCCGGTAAAGGAGGAGGCGCTGGTACGATTGGCTTTGCGGTAAGAAGATTTGAATACATAGGGAATACCCAGGTTCCGGCAGATCGTGGACACCTTATCGGCCACTTCCATTAATAGTTCCTCACTTTCCACTACACAGGGGCCGGCGATCAGGAAGAAATTCTTTTCATCGTATTGCTGATGGGCGAAGAGATCTTTGAGCATTTTTTCCATGGGGGCAAAGATAAGGAGCTTTCACTTTATCCCCTTAGTATCCGATCCGCTGCAGGAACTCCTCTTTTTTCCTTCGCGCCACATCCACGAAATTGCCGTTCTGCATTTCGATCTGCCCGCCATCGCCTTTGATATACCGTTTTAGGTAATGCAGGTTGATGATATGCGAATGGTGCGGCCTGAAAAAAGTATCCTGCGGCAGCAGCTCTTCGAATTCTTTCAGGGTCCTGCTGGCGATGAGCCTGGGATGGTTGATAAAATAAATGGCCGTATAGTTGCTCTGCGCTTCGAGATGGATGATATCATTGATATTGAAGAAGAGCAGACCGTCGAGCGTAGGTACCGCGATCTTGTTGAGGATATTTTTCCCGTGGAGATGATGCTCCAGCACTTCCAGCTTGTTGACGGTATGAGGAGGCCCTTCACGCCGGATCCTTTGTACGGCCGCTTTGAGCTCTTCGATATCCACCGGCTTCAGGAGATAATCGAAGGCGGCAAATTTGATGGCCTTGATGGCATATTGATCGTAAGCCGTAGTGAAGATGAGATGGAAGTTCTTGGAGGGCAGGCGGTGCAACATCTCGAAGCCATCGAGCCTGGGCATCTCGATATCCAGGAAAACGATATCAGGCTGATTTTTTTCGATCAGCTTCAATCCTTCCATTCCATCGGCGGCTTCGCCCATGACCTGTACTTCAGGACAGTAGTCCTGCAATTTTTGTTTGAGGGCGATCCGTCCTTTCATTTCGTCGTCGATGATGATAGCGTTCAGCATTATTGAATTTTTAAAAGCACCTGCACCCGGGTGCCGGCCGGTTTGTTATCAAGAATAAGATCGGTGATCACTACCGAGGCGTCGGATTCTTTGTTGAACAGTTTTACTCGATCACGGGTCATGTCCATTCCATAGGAGGCATTGTCGTGCCGCGTACCATTCTTTCCCGCCTGCCTTCCCACGCCATTGTCTTCAATGATGTATTCGATATGGTCTTCTTCCTTCGAGATATTCACCGATAGTTTCCCATCATGCCCCGGCCTGCTGCGTAATCCATGCAGGATGGCATTTTCGATATAGGGTTGAACTATGAGCGGTGGCACTTTATAATCATCCTGCAACAAACTGTCATCTGCATTGATCTCCACCTTGAATTTGTTTTCGTTGCGCAGTTGTTCCAACTCGATATACAGCTTCAATGTTTCCAGGTCTTTGGCGAGCGTGATGGTATTCTGTTTGGAGCTGTCGAGGATATTGCGGATGAGCCGGGCGAATTTGTTCAGGTATACGGTAGCGTGGTATTTGTCATTGCTCTGGATCAGTGCGTCGATACTGTTGATGCAGTTGAAGATGAAATGAGGGTTCATCTGTGCCCGCAATGCCATCATTTCCGTTTCCGTGATCTTCTGTTTGAGCGCTGCCTCATTTCGGATATTGCCGATCCTTCTGCGCACCAGCCACCATGCCAGGGCGCCCATCGCCACAAGGCAGGCCGCGATGAACCATCCTGTTTGCCAGAATGCAGGCAGGATGGTGATATGCAGGCTCGTTACCTGTGGGCTCCAGTTGCCATTGCCATTGGCCGCTTTTACCGTGAACAGGTATTTGCCTGGCGGGAGCTTGGTATAACTGGCCGAATGCCGGTTGCCGCAATAGACCCAGTCGGGATCTATCCCTTTCAACTGATAGGCATAAACAGTTTTTGTAGTATGCGAAAGGTTGAGGGCCGCGAACTCGATGGAGAAGAAGTTTTCGAGATGGCTGAGCCGGATATCTTTTTTGTACAGGAGGCTGGTATCGGTGGGATAGGGATTGTTCATGACACTGAAGGAGGTGATCACCGGGGCGGGGTTGAATTTCGATACAGGCACCGATGCGGGATTGAAATAGCTGAGCCCGTCGATGCCCCCGAAATACATGGTGCCATTGTTGGCGCGGTAACAACAGGCCGTATTGAATTCCATGCCCTGAAGGCCATAGTTGATATCGTAGTTGAAGAAGCGCCGGTTGCGGAGGTCGAAGCAGCTCAGTCCCTTGTTGGTGCTTAGCCATAGCCTCTTCTGTTCGTCTTGCAGGATGCCGTATACCACATCATTGGGCAGCCCGTCCCTGGATTGCCAGTTTTTCAGCACGCTGTCCTTGATACGGTCGTATTGCACCAGCCCGTTATCTGTGCCCAGCCAGAGATAGCGTTTATTTTCTTCAAAGATATGCCGTATATTACGTGTATGGATATGCGGAATTGAAATAGGAGTGATGCTGTTGGCGGCAGGGTCGTATTTCAGTAGCCCCATTCCTTCGGTGCCCATCCATACCAGTCCCTGCCCGTCTTCGAACATATATCTTACAACGATCTTGTTGCGCAGGACCAGACTGTCCCTGTCTACCCAGGGCAGCCATTGCTCATGTTCCAGGTCGAACTGGTAGAGGCCGCTGATGCCGCTTACCAGTAACCGGGGCGAGCCTTTCAGCTTGAGGAGGGTATATAAAAAGACTTTGTTGTTATCGCGGCCTACGGAATAAGAGATGAATTTCCTGTTGCCCGGTTTGCCGTTGAGGTCGAGCCGACAGAGGCCGCCCCAGGTGGCCAGCCAGAGGCGCTCACTATCACCGGCAATGCCATACACGGTGTTGTGGGTAAGAGAACGGGGATCATTTTCCCGAAATGTCTGAAAGGTATTGGTGATGGTATTCCAACGGGCCACACCGCCATTCTGCGATCCGATATAGAGATTGGCATCACCGGTGCTGAAGAGACAGAACAGCATATTATCGCCCAGCGACAGGTTACTGCGATAGTCTTTGCGGATGGTCTGGAAGATGGTATTGTACAGGTCGTATTTGGCGAAGCCGCCGCCGCTGAGGCCCGCCCAGATGATGCGCTGGCGGTCTTCATACAGGGAGAGCACAAAATCTTTCTGGAGGGAGCCTGGTATGTTTTCGTGGTAACGGCAATTGATCAGTTCATCGTTGTGGCTCGAATAACGATAGAGCCCTTCATTGCGGGTGCCGATCCAGAGGTTATTCCGGCTGTCTTTCATCATGCACACGATGGCATTGATATGCCCGGGTACGGACCGGTTGCTATTGCGGTTCTCGAATGAACCTACTGTCATTGTCTGCGGGTTCAATAAATAGATCCCGTGCTCAGCCGTACCGATCCACAATTGTTGCTGATAAAATACGATGTCACGGATCTTGATCTTGTTCATTTCATCGAGTGGCGAGAAAGGTATTTTATGAAAGAGGCCATTGGCTTCCGGGGAGTAGCGGTATACTTCTGTTTGACTGCAAAGCCAAAGCTGTCCTTTGTTGTCTTCCGTGATGCAGACCAGCCGGCCCCTCGTGTCTTCTTCCTGGAAAAATGAGGTAATGGTCTTGCTACGGGTGTTGAAGCGGAAAAGTCCGTCGTACTGGGTGATGATCCAGACATTGCCCGTATTGTCTTCAAACAGTCGGAGGATGTACAGCGAATCGAGTGAACAGGAACTGCCGGAGAAAGTGCTCAGCTTCCTGAAACGGCTGTTGAGGTTGTCGAATACGCAGAGACCGTTAGGTGTGCCTACCCAAAGCAGGCCGTCCCTGGTATTGAGTAAACTGGTGATCTGGCTGAAATAAGTGGAGGAATCCGGACTGATCTTCCGGTAGGTAGTGAATTCATAACCATCGAAGCGGTTGAGGCCCTCCTGCGTGCCCATCCAGAGGAACCCCCATTTGTCTTGCGTGATGGCATAACCGCTGTTCTGCGACAGGCCATTCTGTGAAGTGAAATGTTCAAAGTACAGGCCGGGGGATTGAGCTGATGACTGATGCCAGTTCAACAAGAGAAGTACGACCAGGTATCGCCCCAGGTTTTTCAATCAGGGTTAATTTATTTTTCGAAGTTACTACTAAATAGCCGGTCCGGTTACAGGGAATATACAACGTCGTTTAAAGGGGCCGTTATTATTCTGGCAAATGATAATAGGCCCTAACTGTCTCATAGTCGCTGAAATTGATATTGGGCAGGCCATTATTCATATTACTCCTGCCTGTGCGGCCACCTGGCAGATCCGAATTCGCATAGATGCGTATCATCCTTATTTTGGAATAGATCTCTCCGGACCCGCTTACTTTGATGATGTAAAGGATTGTTTGTTCATCGCGGACTTCCAGGTTGACGCTGTATTGGCTTAGGTCGAAAATTCCTGGCCCGGGCAAGAAATACCATCGCCCGACATTGGGATGGTACATATATACGAACCATTGTGATCTGTTTGCCGTGTCGGCTTTTACGTTAACCACCAATGCGTCTGTGACAGGGGGCTGGGTAAAGTCATGACTTCCAAAATTATACTGTACAACATTGGCATTGCCATCCTTCCCTGCTGCCCCGGTATCGCCTTTCTTGCAGGAAAAGAAGATCATACAGGAGAGGAGCAGTACTGTTGATATGGAGCGTACAAGCATATTTTTAAATTTTAAGTGCTAAAGGTTTAATATGCCAATGGTCAGCGTTTAGGGGTTATCCAGCTTGCGTAATGGTATATTCGTAAAGGTCCCGATTATATTGTATTCCTTACCGTCGCCTGTTTTTCTCGTACCGGAGAAATTGCCGCTGATCGACCGGCTGTTCATCTGCGTGATACGGAACTCGCCTTTTAATGGGGTCAGACTGGCAGGCATGCCATTCCCGTCATTATAGATATTGATGGTGGCTTTGCCCTTTTGATGGTCTTCATCCAGTAAATAATTACCGGTGCTCGTACTGCCGATATAGCCCATGAAGGAGTACCTGGTGTCCGGGCTGTTGAGCTCGATCATCAGCATCTCGGTATCTGCCACAGCATTTGGGCTGGCGCTGCTGTACTCGGCCAGCACTTCCCCGTTTCGTTTAATGGTCACGGTGGATTGTGCGATCTGGGGGCGGGCGGGCGTGTCCTGAACAGGAGGGTCGGCCGGCCTGTCTTTATTATTGGTGCTACAAGCAATCAGAAGGGAGATAGCGCATACCCATGGTAGTATTTCTCTCATACGAGCGTATTCTGTTTGGTCTTCCTGCCTCGTTTATTTTCCAACGGGCCTGAATTCCCATTGGCTTTGCTTGCTGCCGCCTGTATTGCTGAAGCGCAGCTCTTTGTCGGACCCCCAGGGATGCAGGGCATTACCATTCTGGTGAACGCTCCGGATGAACCAGGTAGTGGCGCTGGCGGAATCGATCGAATACAGGTGAAAGGCCGGGTCGGGCAGGTTGAGGATGGGCGTATGGTCCCTTACGGTAGGATGGGGTTGCAGGAGCAGATCGGAATGCCCTTCCAACTGGATAGCATACTGTTTCCCTTTCTGTATTACTTTCCATTGCTGCAATCCATCACGGGTAAAATCCTGGAGGAAGATATTTTGTCCGGCTGATCCCATCCCTGGCGTCAGTGCCTCTGAAGTGGACGAGTTGATAATATAATAAGTGCCCGGGGCCAGTTTCTTGATCTTTGGCAAAGCCCCTTTTGTTTTCTGGGCAAACCCCAACAAGCCCCATACGCAAAGGAGGGTGGTAAGCAGAAAGGTTATTTTACGCATAACATAAAATTTAACAAAGTTTCCATGCGAATGGTCGTGTAAAAAAGACCGAATGAGCCAATCACAGGATTGAGTGAGCCATTGGAGTCCTTTCACAAACCTCCCGGACCGTTTCGTGAATATTTTTTGAGGTTGGCATTGTACTGATTACTTTTGGTGCCCGTTCAGGTGAACCTATCAATCAAAAAAGTCCGAACTGTTTAAACTATGATCAGAGAAAGAATATTGGTGATCGGTGCTTCCGGCCAGATCGGCGTGGAACTTACACTGGCCCTTCGTAAGATCTATGGCAATAACAATGTAGTGGCTTCAGACCTTCGTGAAGAGAATGAACTGCTGAAAGGAACAGGTCCCTATGTAAGCCTGGATGTGATGAACAAGGAAATGTTGCACGTACAGGTGATCCGCCAGAGCATTACGCAGATCTATCTGCTGGCGGCCATCCTTTCGGCCACCGGCGAAAAAAATCCCAACCTGGCCTGGAACCTGAATATGCAGGGCCTCCTGAATGTGCTGGACATTGCCCGTGAGGAAAAGATCTACAAAGTATATTGGCCCAGCAGCATCGCTGTTTTCGGCCCCACTTCTCCCAAAAAGAACTGCCCGCAACAAACCATCATAGAACCGATCACCGTGTATGGGATCAGTAAATATGCCGGGGAATTCTGGTGCAATTACTATCACCAGCGTTTCGGCGTAGACGTTAGAAGTATCCGTTATCCCGGCCTGATCAGTTATAAATCGGCTCCCGGTGGCGGCACTACCGACTATTCGGTAGAGATCTTTCACGATGCCCTGGAAGAGAAAAAATATACCTGTTTCCTGCAGGAGAACACCTACCTGCCTATGATGTATATGCCGGATGCGATCAGGGGCACCATCGAACTCATGGAAGCACCTGCCAGCAAGATCACGGTACGTCATTCCTATAATCTTTCCGGGATGAGTTTTTCCCCTAAAGAGCTGGCCGGGGAGATCAAAAAACATATCCCGGAATTCCATATCGATTATAAGCCCGACTACCGTCAGGCCATTGCCGATAGCTGGCCGGAAAGCATCGATGATTCGGTGGCCAGGCGCGACTGGGGATGGAAGAATGAATTCGACCTGCCCGGGATGACGGCCGATATGCTGGAGAATCTTGGTGTTGCGAGCTAAATAGTTGATTATTAAATTGGTTGACAAGTTGATAGGTTGAAAAGTTAATAAGGGAACCTCCGGGATTTGGAGACCTCCTTATCAACCTGTTAACCTATCAACTTGTCAACCAATTTCGTACCTTTGCATCGTCATGGGTAAAAAGACAACCATACCTGCCAGTTCGAACTCCAAAGGGGCCTCCATCTTCAGGAAAATGCTTGAAGACAAGAAGGCTATTCATGAACATCTCAAAAAGGGCGGAAAAATTTCTGACTTAAAAGGCAAGTTCAATTTTGTTAAGCCCATATCCCCTTCAGGAAAATAATGAATACTCATACGAGTTCGTAACGGACCAGGGTATCCGATACCTGATCTTTTTCCTGGATTACAGCATTATTTTCTCCGACTATCCCCATATCGCCTCCAATGTATATATGTTCAATATCGATGTGCTCGACGGCAATCCCGACGATGGCATAGGCGATGAAAAGATCGGCCTCACCGTATTACAGGTGTTCAACGATTTTTTTAAGAAGGTACGCAATGTGGCCGTTTATATCTGCGACAGCTCCGACGACCGGCAACTGGCACGCAAAAGGAAATTCGATCTCTGGTTCTGGAAATACAATGACGGCTCCCTGCTCAAGGAAGATGGTATTGCCGTGGTGGACGGACAGCTCATCTACAATGCCATGCTGCTCCATAAAGAAAATGATCAACTGGTCGAGATCATCCTGGCCTACCAGGAGCTGAATGAAAGATCTACCGCCAAATAATTCCACTTTCTCCATTACATTTATTCCCTATTTTTCACATAGAATTAGAACGGCTATTGTTCCAGGCTTTACAAAGAGCCACGACCAGCCATAAACGACCCAACGTATGACAAGATCAGTCTGCTTTTTCCTTTGCTGCTTCCTCACCGTAGCATCGTGCTTTGCACAAAAAAAGTCCATACCATTCAACCAGCAGGCGGTCCGCATTTCCTGGGAAATGTTGGAGAACAGTTACCAGGGGCAGTCACAGTTCCTCTCTGCCTTCGTATTCACGAATACCGGCAAAACAGCCCTGCCTGCAAAGGGATGGTCGCTCTACTTCAATATTGCGAGAGCCGTGAAGCCTTCTTCCGTAACAGGCCATTGTTCCATCACCTCCATCAATGGCGATCTCTATAAACTGGCCCCGGCAGCGGGTTTCGAAGGACTGCCGCCAGGCGCTTCCCATAGGGTCGAATTCGTGTCCAGCGATTGGGCCGTGAATTATACCGACGCCCCGATGGGATTGTTCTGGGTACTTGACAACGATCCTTCGCGGGCCTATGCGAGCACCAATTACCAGGTCATTCCATCTACTACTGCCAAACAATATATGCGCTCTGCGGGAGACAGGATTCATTTTACCGCCCCGGCGGAGATCTTTGATCAGAACAAGAATATCGGCGATCTTCCGGCAGAACGGTTGCCCAAAATATTTCCCACTCCTTCCGAATACCGGGAAACAGGAGAAAGCTTTACGCTGACACGGAATATTGTCATCGCGAGCGATGCTTCCTTTCTTGCCGAAGCGCAGTACCTGGCCGATGAGCTGGCAAAAATAACCGGCAGTCGACTCACCGTTACCGGCCCTGCTGCTGCAAGCCCTTCCATCATGCTTCATAAAAGTGAGGCAGCGCCAGAAGCGTATGAATTATTGGTGCTGCCGAATTCAATAGTGATCAATGCCGGCAGCAATGCAGGGATATTTTTTGGGATACAATCACTCAAATCACTATTACCTCCCGATGCATGGCGGGCAGTTACTCCTTCGGTGAACATCCCGGGTGTTGCAGTGAAAGATGCCCCCCGCTTCGGTTACAGGGCCTTCCTGCTGGATGTGGGCAGGAATTTTCAACCGAAAGAACAGGTCCTTAAAACGCTCGACCTGCTCTCACTGTATAAGCTGAATGTTTTTCATTTCCATTTCAATGAAGACGAAGGATGGAGGATCGAAATGCCTTCGCTTCCCGAACTCACTACCATTGGCAGTAAACGCGGTTACCCGATCGATGAAAGCCGGCAATTGATGCCTTCATTTGGGTCGGGCCCTGATGCCAGCCGGTCGAGGGGAAGCGGCCATTATTCCAGGGCTGAATTCATCGAAATACTCCGTTATGCCACTGCCCGTCATATCACCGTTATTCCCGAGATCGAAACACCAGGCCATGCGAGAGCTGCCGTGGTATCCATGAAGGCCCGTTATGAGCGTTTGATGAAGGAAGGCAAAAAAAGCGAAGCCGAACAATATGTATTGCACGATCCTGCCGACCGGTCCGTTTATCGTTCCGTGCAGGGATGGCGTGATAATGTGATGAATGTAGCTTTGCCATCTACCTATCGTTTCCTCGATAGAGTATTCGATGATCTGCAGGCCATGTATAAAGAGGCCAATGCGCCGCTCAACACCATTCATGTGGACGGCGATGAAGTGCCTGCCGGTGTTTGGGAAGGTTCACCGGCCTGCCAGGAACTGATGAAGAACAATCCGGCCATCAAAACCACGGACGACCTCTGGTATTATTATTATGGTAAGGTGAACGAACTACTGAAAGCGAGAGGGCTTACCTTATACGGATGGGAAGAAGCCGGTATGCGCAAGACCCTGCTCGATGGCAGCCGGCATGCCATTCCCAATCCCGATTTCGTGAACCAGGGCATGCAACTGGATGTATGGAACAACGTACTGGGCTGGGGCGCTGAAGACCTGGCCTACAGGCTGGCCAATGCGGGATATAAAGTGGTGCTCTCTCCCGTGAGCAATCTGTATTTCGATATGGCCTATACAAAATCGTTCGACGAGCCCGGTTATTACTGGGGCGGCTATTCGGATATCGACAAGCCCTGGTATTATGTCCCGTTCGATTATTACAGGAACTCGAAGATCGACAGGATGGGCAATGCCCTCACACCGGATTTTTTTGTTGGGAAAGACCGGCTCACCGATTATGGCAAACAGCATATTGCGGGTATCCAGGGATTGTTATGGAGTGAGACCATCACGAGTGAAAAGCAGATGGAATATATGCTGTTGCCGAAATTGCTGAGCCTGGCGGAGCGGGCATGGGCGGCTGATCCGGCCTGGGCAACGGAAAAAGACCCGGCAAAAGCGGAGGGGGCGTACAGGCAGGACTGGTCGCAGTTCCTGAATGTTTTGGGTAAGCGGGAGCTTCCCCGGCTGGATCATTATGCTGGCGGATTTCAATACCGCATCCCACCGGCAGGCGCTATCGTGGAAAATGGAGCAGTGAAAGTAAATGTCCAGATCCCCGGTCTTATTATACGCTATACCACCAATGGGTCAGGACCTACCCTGCAAAGTAAGGTCTATACTTCACCTATAACCGAAAAAGGCACCGTGAAACTGAGAGTGTTCAATGAGGCTGGCAGAGGCGGTAAGGTGACGGAAATAGTGAATTATTAATAGTTAACGGGTTAACGGGTTGATAGGTTGACAAGTTGATAGGTTAACTGGTTGACAGGTTTACAAGGAAGTCTCTGAAATTCGGGGAGCCACTTATCAACCTGTCAACATCTCAACTTGTCAACCTATCAACTTGTCAACATTCACAGAATCCTCACCCAGATATTCCGGAAGCTCACCGGGTTCCCGTGGTCCTGCAATACCAGCGGTAACTTCTCTGGATGTTTTTCATAATTGGAAATACCGATGTACTGGGTGCCGCCCCAGATGGTAGCATTGTTCTGGACCAGTGTTCCATTCTGCAGAACTGTGATGCGTGCCTGCGATTGTACAGACCCGTCTTCATAGAAGCGGGGGGCCGTGAAGATGATATCATAGGTTTGCCATTCTCCCGGAGGGCGGCATACATTCACCAATGGCGGCAATTGTTTGTACATAGCGCCTGCCTGTCCGTTCGAATAGGTGCGGTTATTATATGAATCCAATACCTGCAATTCATATTTGCCCATGAGCAGTACGCCGCTGTTCCCGCGTCCCTGTCCATCTCCTTTCACTTCGGCGGGCGTTCTCCATTCGATATGGAGCTGACAATCCCCAAATGCTTGTTTGGTGTGGATCTCACCGGCGCCTTTCACTACTGTCATCACTCCGTTTTCCATCGCCCATTTTGCCGGGCCTCCGCCTTTGGCTTCCCAGGCATCCATGTTGTTGCCTAATAAAATGATGGCGTCGGAAGGCGCATCGGCAGCGGTTTTGCCGGGCGTCACGATCTTGGGCTCGGGGACCCATTGTTCGGTGAGTTTGGGATCACCGCCTTTGCGGTCCGTTTGCTGAGCCTGCAGGGTAGTGATCGATATCATGAATGAGCCGATCAATAAAATAAATTTGTTCATAAAGAAGATTTTTTACGTCGCAAAAATGCTGGTCAAGATAGGGAAAAGAATGGAAATCAGGATTGCAAAGTCTTATGTAAATGCGGGCAAATTGGAATGCTGAGAAGTTGAAAGGTGTATAAGTCAACAAGGGAATCCCCTCAATACGGAGATTCCCTTGTCAACATTTCAACTTATAAACTTTTCAACTTCATATCTTCATCAAAAGCCCATTTTTTTCCGGAGGCCGGCATCGATGGCGTCCAGGAATTCTTCGGTATACAGGTAGTGTTCACCGTGATTTACTTTATTACCATGTACACAAACGGCAAGGTCTTTGGTCATTTTACCCTGTTCAACGGTTTCGATACAGACAGTTTCCAGTGCATTGGCGAAATCGATGAGCGCCTGGTTACCATCGAGCTTACCGCGGAAGGCCAGCCCTCTTGTCCATGCAAAGATGGAGGCGATAGGGTTGGTGCTGGTAGGTTTACCGGCCTGGTGATCTCGGTAGTGGCGTGTTACGGTGCCGTGGGCTGCCTCTGCTTCCATGGTCTTTCCATCGGGCGTAACAAGCACGGAGGTCATAAGGCCGAGAGAGCCGAAGCCCTGGGCAACACTGTCGCTTTGAACATCACCGTCGTAGTTCTTGCAGGCCCATACGAAATTACCGTTCCATTTCAAAGCACTGGCCACCATGTCATCGATCAGGCGATGTTCATACACGATGCCGGCGGCTTCGAATTGTTGTTTGAATTCGTTCTGGTAGATCTCTGCAAAAATATCCTTGAAACGTCCGTCATATTTTTTCAGGATGGTGTTCTTCGTGCTTAGGTACAGCGGCCATTTTTTATTAAGGGCCATATTGAAGCAGCTACGGGCAAAACCTTTGATGCTTTCGTCTGTATTGTACATGCTGAGGGCCACACCATCGCCTTTGAAATTGAACACTTCGAAGGTCTGAGGTGCGCTGCCATCTTCGGGAGTGAATGTCATGGTGAGTTTGCCTTTCCCTTTGATCACGGTATCGGTGGCACGATACTGGTCGCCGAATGCATGACGGCCTACGATGATCGGGGCGGTCCAGTTGGAGACGAGGCGGGGAATATTGCTGATCACGATGGGCTCACGGAATACGGTGCCGTCGAGTATATTGCGGATAGTGCCGTTGGGGCTTTTCCACATCTGTTTCAGGTTGAATTCCTTTACGCGGGCTTCGTCGGGTGTGATGGTGGCGCATTTGATACCTACACCGTATTGCCTGATGGCATTGGCTGCGTCGATGGTGACCTGGTCATTGGTCTGATCGCGGTGCTCGATGCCTAAATCATAATATTTAATATCGATATCCAGGTAGGGTATGATCAGTTTGTCCTTGATGAATTTCCAGATGATACGTGTCATTTCATCCCCATCCAGCTCAACGACAGGGTTGTTCACTTTAATTTTTTTTGCCATGTGCTTTGATTTTAAGCTAATAAGGGTGCAAACCTACGGCAAATGAGTAAATTAGACAAGGTAGTTTTCGGGTGGATGCCTGGAGATGAAAGTGTACAACTACAATCGAAAAGTAGAGTTTGTACTTTTTTTGATAATAATTATACTTTTTTTGGGTACGGAATAGTACAACCTTGCATTTAATTGGTTTCTATTGAAAGAGCTATAACCTGGAAATATGGCATTGAGTTTACAGGAAAAGATCAAGGTCTTGCAAGGATACCTCGATTATTTGTCTACGTATACAGGCCGCATGGTATCCCTTTCTGCGGCCGATCTGACAACACTGGCCGAGATAATGACGGTAAGGACCTATGATAAGAAGTCGCCATTGGTCAGTATCGGCGAGCAGGAACAGTACCTGCATTTCGTGATCAAAGGGCTGATCAGGAAATATTTTTACAGGAAGGATGACGAGATCATCATACAACTGGCTAAAGAAGGTGATATGATCAGTTCCACTGCCTCCTTTTTCGGCGTGATCCCATCCGATTATACCGTAGAAGCGATCGAGGTCACCACCGTGCTCTCGTTGCCCCGTGTCAAGATGGAACAATTGTACCGCTATTCGATCATCATGAATAAACTGGCGCGTGTGATCCTGACGGAACATGTTCTGCAGCATGAGCATTGGGAACTGAACCAACTCAGGTACAATATCAGGGAACGCTTCCAGCAATTCGTGGCCAATAACCAGGCCCTGTTCCTCCGGGTGCCTCATAAATACCAGGCATCGTATCTCAATATCAAACCGGAGACCTTCAGCCGTCTGAAAGCACAACTGATCAGGAAAGTAAAAGCTTTATCCAACAAAAAATAATCTGGTCCTATGGCAAGAATGCTTGATGTCAGGAATTACATCGAACCTTTCTACCAATACATCGACCGTATGGTGGAGGTGAAGAAGGAACACGTACACCAGGTGATCCCTTTTCTCGATATCAAATTGTTCGAAAAGAAAGCGATCATTTTGCAGCAGGGGGAGATCGACAATTACCTCAACCTCGTCATGAAAGGGATGGTAAGAAAATATATTCCGCTGAAAAATAACAGGCAGGTGACCTTGCAACTCGCTACGGAAGGGCATTTCATTCAATCCGATATTTCCTTCAATGTACGCAGTCCATCCGAGGTGGTGATGGAGGCTGTTGAATCTTCGATCGTGATCAGGATGCATTATAACAAGATGAACGAACTGTTCCAGAAATATCCCTGGTCGGAAGAGATGGCACGTATGCTGGCTACGCAAATGGCCATTAAAAAGGATCACCGGCATTACAACCTGCTGAAAAAAGCGCCCAGGGACCGTTTTCTCGACTACTTGGCCAAGAACCCACACATGCTGCAACGCACTCCACAAAAAATACTGGCCTCTTATCTCAACATCAAACCGGAAACTTTCAGCCGGCTGAAACATTTGATTCGGGATAATGCAAAATCGTCTTGAAAATCGTTTGTTGTTGGTCGTTTGTTGTTCCTTCGGTGCAAGAGTTTTGAGTAAACATAAAGCCCAGGAATGGAGAATGATCGATTATTGTTAAGTGTATCCAACCCTCAACAACAACAAACGACCAACAACAAACCACAACAGTTAGAAATTGACAACGAGAACGGGTATGGAAAGTTCATGGCGAACGGAATTGATCGTCTCCCCATACAGCCAATCTTTCACCCCGCTATGACGGTGCGCCCCGATCACGAGCATATCGGCCTTTTCTTCCTTTACAAGTCGCACGATCTCTTTCGCCCTGTCTCGGAAACCAAGTTTGCCGCTGGCGGTGAAGCCTCTCTCCTGCAATTGCCGGATATAGAATTGTAATCTTTCCTCATCATTGCGTGTTTCGAAATCATCGCTTTCTTTTCCCAGCAGCCGTGCCGATGCGCTTTCTACGATATGGATCAGGACATAATGTGTTTCCGGTTTTCCCTGCCCGATAGCATGGGCCAGGAGCTGGGCATCGTGCTCCCCGAAATCGAGCGCTACTGCGATCCTTTTATATTCGGGCATCTGAAGGTGTTGCAGGGTGGCCACATCGGGGTGCATCTGTATGGAGAATGGTTTTCTTTTCCGGGAGAATAATGGATAAAAGATGATATACACCAGCAGGCCCAGGAAGAAAAGCCCGGCAGCGATGATCAGTCCTTTCCAGAACAGGTTCGACGAAGTGGTGAAGAATTTATCCGCTTCATTGAGCACCATCCTCACATTCAGGTAAACCAGGATGGCGGCAATGATCCAGGCGGTGGCCTGCACGATCGGTTTGATGGCAAACTGTCCCATCGTTTTCTTATCGCTCACGAAATGTATCAAAGGTATGATAGCAAATCCCAATTGCATACTGAGGATCACCTGGCTGAGGATCAGCAGGCTGTCAACTTCGTTATCACCAAACAGATAGATCACGATGATGGCCGGTATAATGGCCAGGAGGCGGGTGAGCAGCCGGCGCACCCAGGGATTGATCCGCAGGCGGAGATACCCTTCCATCACGATCTGACCTGCCAGTGTACCGGTAATGGTGGAGCTTTGTCCGGCCGCGATCAGGGCGATGGCGAAAAGAACAGGGGCGAGGGTAGAACCCAGGAGGTCCGACAACAAGCGGTGCGCTTCCTTGATCTCTGCTACCTGCATCAACCCGTTCTTGAAAAAGACAGCGGCTGCCAGGATCAGGATGGCAGCATTCACGAGGAAGGCGATATTGAGGGCAACGGCGGCGTCCACGAAGCTCCATTTCAATGCCTGCCGGATGCCCTGCGGTGTTTTGGTGATCTTACGGGTCTGCACCAGCGCAGAATGGAGATAGAGGTTATGTGGCATCACGGTGGCGCCGATGATCCCGATGGCAATGTACAATGCCTCATCATTGGGAAAACGGGGCACGAAGCCGGTAGCGATCTCGCCGATACTGGGTTTGGCCATGATGATCTCCACCAGGAAGGAGAGGCCCACCACAGCTACCAACCCGATGATGAAAGCTTCCATTTTTCGGATGCCGAGACGTTGAAGGAAAAGGAGCAATAAGGTATCGAATACGGTGATGGCCACGCCCCAGATCAGGGGCAGTCCGGTAAGCAGGTGGATGCCGATGGCCATGCCGAGCACTTCTGCGAGGTCGGTGGCGGCAATGGCCACTTCTGCAAGGATATAGAGGATGAAGTTGATGGCTTTCGGGTAGGTCTCCCTGTTAGCCTGCGCAAGGTCCCTTCCCCGCACAATGCCCAGCCTGGCGGAGAGGCTCTGGAGCAGCAGGGCCATGAGATTGCTCATCAGCAGCACCCATATCAGGGAGTAACCGAATTTGCTGCCCCCCGCGAGATCGGTGGCCCAGTTACCGGGGTCCATATAACCTACGCTGACCAGATAAGCGGGGCCGAAGAAGGCGAGGGCCTTTCGCCAGCCGGCGGACCTTTTACTGATATCGACCGATCCATGTACTTCTCCGAGCGATGTGTCGTGCTGTATTCTATTCATCATATTTCACAAAAACATTTTTGGCAACGTGTTCACTGATGGTAACGGATGGCTGGTTCCTGATCTTCAGCTCGAGGGAATTGTCGAACGCGAATTTCTTTTTGACCTCCAGCCGGGTGCCGAGGGCGATATTCTTATGGCTGAGGAGTTCGAGCATTTCGGGCGACTGATCGCCTATGCCGCTCACTTCTCCGATCTTGTTGAGGGGAAGGTTAAGCAGGTCTACCTGTTTGGCGGGCGTGAAGCGGCCCTGGCTATCGGGGATGGGGTCGCCATGCGGATCGGATTTGGGGAAGCCCAGGAATTCATCGAGCCGGTCGATCAGCTTTTTACTGCTGATATGTTCCAGCTCTTCGGCGATCTCATGCACTTCATCCCAGCCGAAATTCAGTTTCTCCACCAGGAAATATTCCCAGAGCCGGTGCTTGCGGATGATCTGCAGGGCCACTTTCCGCCCTTCATTGCTTAACCGGAAGCCCTTGTATTTTTCATACAACAATAATTTCTGGGCCTTCAACTTTTTGAGCATGTCTGTCACCGAAGCCGGGCGGGTCTGCAATTCATTGGCTACATCGTTGGTGGTTACCACGCCATCGCTTTTCTGTAAATGAAAGATGGCTTTCAGGTAATTTTCCTTGCTGCTTGAAAATTTCGCGTTCATCAGCATCCGTTTTTTGATCTGTATTGATTTTAATAAGGTCTAAATAAAAATTTAGACAAATCTAAAAAATTATCTGGAGAAAACAAATAGTTTGGGTGGGGAGATTTTTTGTTGACCACGAAGACACGAAGGCACGAAGGGAATATGGGTTGAGAGTTGAGCAGCCACTAAGAATATAAACCGGGGGCTTTTGAGAATATTGATTTAAGGTTTGATGAGGTTCGGTTAGTTTGAAAAGAGGCACGAAGGTGCGAGTAAACTCGCACTTTATCGCAGTCCCTTTGTGCCTTTACCTTTCCCGGCCATAGTCTTTTATCAATTCATACAACATTCTACATAAAGCTCTTTCCTTTTCCAGCCTGCCTGAAACTTTTATAATCTTACCCAACTCCAACCCTTATTCCCTTCGTGCCTTCGTGTCTTCGTGGTCAACAAAGAATCCTCCCACTACTCCATATTTTATTTTCACCGAGTGCCCCTGAATGCCTATTTTTATCGCGTCAACAGCCAACAGGTTTATGAAAAAATATCTTTTCTTTTTGCCTTTGCTCCTCCTCCTGGGCGCTTGCAAGAATAAAAAGACCTCACTCACGGACGACGATAAGGTCACCATCAGTGATTTCATCGAATTCTTTCCTGAAATAAACACACCTGTCAGGATCGCTGATACCAGTCTGCTGAAAAAAACAGCCGATTCCGCTCTGATAGGATATAAGATATTTACCCAGTTTGTTCCGGATTCCCTGCTGAGCAGGGATTTTGGCAAGGAAGCCCATCCAAAGCTCTATCCGCTGGGCAGGGTGAAGGAAAAAGGCAAGGAAGATTATCTTTTTGTAAAGGCGATGGGAACCAATAAGCGGGCAGCGTACCTGCTTTGCTTCAGCGACGACCACAAATTCCTGCAGGGCATGCCATTGGTGAGAACGGGTTTCGATAACTCCACGTCGGCCTATGGATTGCTCGACAAAAAATTCCAGATCACTACCTACCGTGAACGAAAACAGGGAAATGATTACACCTTCAAAAGAAATGTCTATTTCTTCAATAACACGGCCAACGAATTCACGCTGATCGTTACGGAACCGAATGAAGAGATCATCCAGAAGATCATCAATCCTATCGATACGCTGCCGGCCAAACATAAATATGCAGGAGACTACGTAAAGGATAAAAGAAATTTTATCAGCGTGCGCGATGAAAAATCGACTGCCTGGATCCAGTTCTTCGTGCATTTCGAAAAAGCGGACGGCTGCAAGGGAGAACTGAAAGGGGCCGCCAGGCTGGTCAATGCCACCACTGCCGTGTACAAGGAAAGTGGTAATCCCTGTGAGTTGCAATTCACCTTTGGAAAAAATGTGGTGACCATCAAAGAGACCGGGGGATGCGGCACCTGGCGCGATATCAAATGTTTCTTCGAAGGCAGCTTCCCGAAGAAGAAAACAGTGAAGCCTGAAGCGGGCAGGAAGAAAAAATAGGGTGGTGCAAAATTTCACCAATAAACAGAAACCATTATCTTGCGGCTGATTGTGTATTTATTACACAATAAAAACGGAGCAATTGTTGTGATTCGAGTATTTTCAAAAAGTATGAAAGGCTATGAGCTTTATCAATTATAAGGTACCCTACCAGGCAGACGACAGGTTTTCCAAACGTGTGGCTTATTTCTCCATGGAGTTCGCCATTCATCAGCCACTGAAGGTCTATAGCGGCGGACTTGGTTTCTTATCGGGATCGCACCTCCGCAGCGCGTATGAATTGCGCCAGAATATGATCGGCATCGGCATCCTGTGGAAATATGGTTACTACGATCAGGGCCGCAACCAGGACCAGACCCTGCAGGTGACCTGGATGGAAAAAAATTACAGCTTTCTCGAAGATACAGGCATACAGTTCCAGATCATTATCCACGATCACCCGGTTTGGGTAAAGGTCTGGTACCTCAATCCCGATACATTCGGCACTGCTCCTTTATTTTTATTGAGTACCGACGTACCGGAGAATGATTACGTTTCGCAAACCATCACGCATCGCCTCTATGATGCCAATGTGGCTACCAAAGTAGCCCAGTTCATCCTGCTGGGCGTAGGCGGCGCCAAACTGGTCGATGAGATCGGTTTCAATCCGGAGCTTTATCACCTCAATGAAGCACACGGCGTTTCATCCGTGTTCTATCTCTATAAAAAATTCGGCAATGTTGAGGATGTGCGGAAAAGGCTCGTGTTCACCACGCACACACCCGAAGAAGCAGGCAATGAAAAGCACGATATATACCTCTGTCAGAAGATGAGCTACTTCTGCGGGCTCGGATTGGATGAAGTACGCAAGCTCACCGGTATCCAGGACGACCAGTTCAATCATTCCCTGGTTGCCCTCCGTTTTGCACACCTGGCCAACGGCGTGTCACAATTGCATGGAGATGTGTCGCGCCAGATGTGGGGCAAATACCAGGGTATCTGCCCGATCATCTCCATCACCAACTCGCAGAACTGGCGCTACTGGGCCGATAAACAGCTTTACCGTGCCAGTGAGGAAGGGAATGACGCCTGGTGGGACGATCGCAAGAAATACCTGAAGAAAAGAACTTTCGAGATCGTCGGCGACCAGACAGGCAAGCTCTTCAATCAAAATGTGTTCACGATCGTATGGGCACGCCGCTTTGCAGGCTATAAACGCGCAGAGCTCATCACCCGCGACAAAGAAAGGTTCGAAAGATTATTGTCGAACAAGAAATATCCCGTACAAATCATCTGGGCCGGAAAACCTTACCCGATGGACTACCCGGCCATCAATGAATTCAATAATCTCGTGCACCTGAGCCGCAATTATAAGAATGTGGCCGTGCTGGTAGGGTATGAGCTCACCTTGTCGAAAAGGCTCAAGCAGGCAGGAGACCTCTGGCTCAACAATCCCCGTGTGCCGCGGGAAGCATCCGGCACCAGCGGCATGACGGCAGCCATGAATGGCGCGGTGAACTTCTCGACCGATGACGGATGGATACCCGAATTCGTTGATCATGGCAACAATGGCTTCGTGATCCCCAAAGCCGATTATGCCAAAATGAATGTGCAGGAGCAGGACGATTACGACCTCGACAAATTATACGAGATACTCGAAAAAGAGATACTTCCCCTGTATTATGATCATTACGATACCTGGCGGCAGGTTGCCAAAAACGGTATGCGTGATGTACGTTTCCGTTTTGAATCGGGTCGCATGGCGACCGAATACTACGAGCAATTATATAAATGAGGTATGATGTCTGAAGTCGGAGGTC
>OFTY01000081.1_pt1 | contig 104718 bp, 129 predicted proteins | sample 1775061 | NCBI WGS metagenome assembly OFTY01 (sample SAMN08195773, study PRJEB24354) | sludge metagenome | isolation source: sludge from phenol fed wastewater aerobic bioreactor B | place: India: Nagpur | collected 2016-09-16 | reverse complement strand
ACGTTTGGAGAATCCGGAACACCAGAACAATTAATGGACAAATACAGATTGAATGCTAATGCTATAGTTGAAAAAGTACAGAAAGTAATAAGCCGAAAATAAAAATTAGTCAAAACGAAAAAAGCGAGGTTAACCTCGCTTTTTTCGTTTTGATTATTAATTCCAAATCCATTCACCGTTAACTCTGTCTGGAAAACAAGTATTATTGAGGTATCTCGGAATATCACTTCCGCAGCTTTTTAATTCAGGAGCGTCGTATGAATAATATTTTATTTTACCATTTTCATCTTTGTATGATATTTCGTCTTTGGTAGAAATTCCGTCACCATCATCGTCTATGTCTAAAAAATTTGGAATAGCATTATCGTCTGTGTCATAAGAAAAGTAATCGTGGATAGTAAGTTCTTCTACCGGTTTAATTTCTTTTACTTCAAATTTAGACGGAATACCGTCCAAATCGTGGTCTCTTTCTAAATTGTTTATCAAAGTTATATCTGTAATCCACGGAGTGTAAGCTGCTATTTTTCCATAAGCTTCGTTAAATTGCCCTAATCCTGAAGGAATAAACGCGATGATTCTTCCTGCAGAGTTTTCATCATATGTTATAGTTCCATCAATAGTAGTTGTGATATTTGTTGCTGTTTTGATAAACTTCAAAACTTGCCGTTCTCCCGTATACATTCTCTTTGGGCTTTTTCCTGAATTATATTCTGCAATTGTAGGAGGAAATGAATAAAAATCACCATTAAAAGTACTGCTGGATAATTCATTCTTAATGTTGTAATTTCTTCTTTTAATATATAAAGAGTCAATAGGAGAAGCTATATTACCTTGTCCTTCATTAACTATTAAATAATAGATTTTGTATTTAATAGTATCAGCCGATTTGTAATAATTGTAATATGTTCTGTTATTGTATATATTGGTATAAGGCATGGCCAGATAATCATCATTTCCCATAATAACAGACTGAAGCCGGGGATCGTCAGCTAATACAGATTGTCCTGAATATTTAGGACTGGTTATGCTGTCAAAAGAAATACTCTCACCATTTTCAATTATATAATTGTTTTTTAAGTATTTTTCAATACTTTCAATGTCTTCAGTATAGACTTCTTTGGTATCTCGTAGCGGAACTTCGATATAATCAGAAGGATTATCGTCTTTTTTACAATTCGTAGCTAATAAGCCTATGGCACACAGACTTAAGACAGCAAATAATCTTTTCATTTTTTTAAATCATTTTAATAGCGCAAGATACAATTTTACTTTATTTTTGTGTAGTTTGTCTGGAAATTTTAATATTTAATTATGCGTATTGATAAATATTTATGGTGTGTAAGATATTATAAAACTCGCAATATAGCGACTGAAGCATGTAAAAAAGGTCATATCACCGTGAATGGACAAGTAGTGAAACCTTCAAGAGAGGTTTTTGCAACAGATAAAATAACCTTACGGAAAGATCAGATAGTTTACAGATTCACTGTTTTAGATATTCCTCAGAATAGAGTGGGAGCAAAATTAGTAGATATTTATCGCAAAGATGAAACTCCGAATGAAGCATTTGAACATATTGAACTATTGAAGATGTCTAAGGAGTACTATAGGAGCAAAGGTATGGGAAGACCTACAAAAAAAGATAGAAGAGATATTGATGATTTTTTAGATTATGAAGATGAAGAAAGTCGATCTGAATAAAAAATACTGGGAAAAAAGATATAATAATGATGAGGCTAACTGGAATGCAGGAACAATTACTCCTCCATTAAAATCTTATATAGATCAGTTAAGAAATAAAAAAATAGATATTTTAGTGCTTGGTATAGGACATGGACATGAATTGCATTATCTTTTTCAGCAAGGGTTTAAAAATATAACGGGAATTGACTTTACTAATCAGGCAGCTTTACAGACAGCTAAGGAGGTTTTAGATTTTCCACTGGATAAAATTGTTTTAGGAGATTTTTTTGAACATGTTGGAGAATATGATTTAATTTTGGAGCAAACATTTTTTTGTTCCTTGCCGAGGGGAAAAAGAAGAGAATACGCAGAAAAAATACACGGTCTTTTAAAAAAAGGAGGTAAACTGGCAGGCGTATTGTTTGACTGTGAATTTGATGGAGAGGAACCACCTTATGGAGGAAATAAAGAAGAGTACGAAAAGTTGTTTTCAGCTTCGATGACTATAAAAGTATTAGAAACAGCCTATAATTCAATTAAGCCGAGAAGCGGAAGAGAGTTATTTGTTATAATTGAAAAGTAAATATGAATAAGAATATTATTTTAACCCAAGAACAGATAAAGTTTAAGACTAAAAGAATTGCTTACCAAATATATGAGACATTTGTAGATGAAGATGAAATAGTCATTGCGGGGATTGCTAATAGCGGATTTATATTTGCTCAGAAAATAGCAGAAGCATTGCAGGAAATATCTCAATTAAAAATCCAATTGTGTGAGGTTAGAATTGATAAGCAAAACCCTATCAACCCGATAGAAACATCTCTTCAGCCTGCAAATTATCAGAATAAAGCAGTAGTGTTGGTAGATGATGTCTTAAATTCTGGAGCTACTTTAATTTATGGAGTTAAATACTTTTTAGAGGTTCCTTTGAAAAAACTTAAAACTGCGGTTTTAGTGGATAGGAATCATAAAAAATATCCAGTAAAAGCTGATTTTAAAGGAATATCTCTGTCAACATCATTGTTAGAACACATTCAGGTTGTATTTGAAAAAGACGATGAATACGTTTATCTGAGCTAATTGCTTGTTTTTTCCAGGATTTCGCTTGTGATCTCATCTGTAGATTTGCCGTCTACGGGAATAATATATTTTGCTTGATGATAGAAATAACTTCTGTCAAAAAGGTGTTTGGCAATAAAGGTTTCAAGAGTATCGTCTGAACCATTATTTAAAAGAGGGCGATGCTCTTTTTGGTCTTTTAAACGCATTGCTAAAGTTGTAATTGAAGCTTTTAAGTAAATAGATATGATGCCTTCTTTTTGCAGGATTAAGTGATTATTGGCATAGCACGGGGTTCCTCCGCCCAAACTTAACACGTAGCTGGGATTATTGTTGATAATACGGTGTAAGATTTCATGTTCTTTTTTTCTAAAGAAAACTTCTCCCTTTTCAGTAAATATATTTGAGATAGTAGTATTTAGCTCTTGTTCTATAACAAAATCTAGATCGAAGTATGGAATATTTAATTTTAAAGCTATAATTTTTCCTATAGTTGATTTTCCTGCACCCATATAGCCTAAAAGGATAATTTTTTTCATAAAAATAAAATATTGTCTGTTAGTAAGTTATAAGATAAAAATAAACATAGGGCAAAAATAAAACAATTTTGTCTCGGATTTAAAAAAAAACATTCTATATTTGCACCCGCAATCAGGGATTGAAAATGACTCGATAGCTCAGTTGGTAGAGCACAACACTTTTAATGTTGGGGTCCTGGGTTCGAGCCCCAGTCGGGTCACTTTTTTATTGGTTAATTACGTCTTTATTTATATAGAGATACGACTCGATAGCTCAGTTGGTAGAGCACAACACTTTTAATGTTGGGGTCCTGGGTTCGAGCCCCAGTCGGGTCACAACTATTTGAGTTAAGTCCACGTGGAGGAATTGGTAGACTCGCCATCTTGAGGGGGTGGTGTCGTAAGACGTGTCAGTTCGAATCTGATCGTGGACACATTTTTGTTTTTGAGGCTATTGTTTTCAAACACTTTATAGTTTTTTTTTATTTTTCTGCACAGTAATTGCACAGTTTTATTTTGTGTAAACATACTATAATTTACGTATAAACTCAATTTTATCATAGAAAAGTTTTTCTACTGACCCTTTGTTGTTTAAATAAGCAGTTTCTAAACTGCTTAGATATTTTTCTAAATCCGTTACCTTTTGTCCAGAAACCAGTTCAAAAGGAGCTTTCAGATTTTTTGCACGGATTTCGACAAATGATTTTTGTATGTATTGTTCTTTTGTCATTTTTTTAATATTTCAACTCTAAGCCGTAAGGCTTCTAAAAGTTTATCTAATGTCGTTATTGTAGGAACAATCGTTCCTTTTTCATATCGACTTATTTCTGATCTCTTTTTAGGATTCCCCCACACTAGAAGAGCTAATTCTTCCATTGTTAAACCTAATTCATTTCTTCTTTCTCGTAAAATAGAGGATATACTTTCTTTTAATGTCATTTTTGTTTTAAATTTGCTTTGTATTTTAATTTAAAGGGTTAAAATATATAAGGTGTTTTCCCGTTAGATGTGGTAGTCTGACGGGATTTTTTTATTGAGTAAATTTATAGATTAATTTTCAATTCAGTTCCTGTTAATGCGGAATAAAGGTTCTGCAGCTGGTGTAAATGTTTAATTGCAGTGAAGCCATTTTTATAGTTGCTTAACCAGTAATTAATTCTGTCTCTGGAATGTATTTGAAAACTCAAGTCCTTATCGTGATAGGCGATTAAATATTCTCCGTTTTCTACTTTAAATCCACACTTTAAAAGTATTTCTTCTGTTAGTTCGATTGGTTTTAAACTTTCATAAGTTATTAAAGCTGTTCTTATTTTGTCAGAAATATACTCTATACGACAAACGATATGTCTTAACTCTATTATTTTGCCTTGCTCTGTATAGTTGCTTATTCTTAATTCACTTGCTTGTATCATGATTTTAAACTTAAGATTTGATATATAAACTTTCATCTAACACTAAAAAATTCTCCCATTTACAGAACCCAAATGAACTGTCAATAGGTTCTTTTTCCCAAATACATTTAGCTACGTTGCCCCAATGGTCGGAATGTCTTATAACACCTTGTTCCGAGTACCAATACTCAGAGCTTGTGCCGTACTCTACAATATAGCCTGTATCTCCGTATTTGCCTATGAATTTTCCTGCTACATTATATACCTCCGGAGAATCTCCCTCATCAACATCCCATGAATACTCTCCAAAGGCTATAATTTCTCCTCCGTCATTCTCAATAGGATAAAAGTCATCACCTATTTCATGTTCCCATATTATCATTTTCTTTTTGGAAACATAATCTGGGTTTCTATTCGGTATTTCTTCGGTTAATTCAGTAAACACTGCTTTGGTAGCAATGTGAAAATTGTCTTTATTTATTGTTGTCATGATAGTAATTTTCTTCAAAAATTTTAATTGCTTCTTCTTCGTCTATATATTCTAAAGATAATTTCACTTTAGTTTTACCATTTTTGTTTTTTATAAGGTTCCCTTCTTTATCTCTTACTTTTAAAGTGTTGTTTACAAGATAATAATTTTCACAACCTAGATAATCACAGCTACACCCATCGAATAAGCTTATGAAATAAATATATAATCCATTGTATTCTAATCTCTGTATTCTGGGATTTCCGCTATTATTTATGTTTTCAAATTTGTTTTCCATAATTAATAAATTGGGGGTTGTGGTTTAATTATTGGTTGGTAGTGTGTTATTTTTGAATTTTTAATATAATTTGATTTTAAGAAATACCCGTTGCATTTATAGAAATCATCATGTCTTATTTCATCATAAAATGAATCATAAATAAAACATTCGCAATCTTATTTCGGAAAATCCTCTACACTTTTAATACGAATCCAACCGTTATTGTTTTCAATGCCTTTTAGTGATTTTGGTCTAAAAAAAAGCTCTCCTTCACATAGTATTTTGTCATAAGTACCATCAAGTACAAAAATACACGCGTCACAGTAATTATCAGGTAAATCGTCATTTTTAGCTTTACCGTTATCATCTATAATATTCTTTAGAACATTATAATGTACTCCCCAAGCTTCTTTAATTAATTCTTTTTTTGTTTTCATAATTAGTCAGTTATAAAGTCTATCTTAACGTTATTGATATTCCTATTGTGATAATACGCTTCTTCGTCTGTCATTCTCCCTTTTATATTATACGGCACATCCCTAACATATATTGGTGTAAGCATATTCTTTAAAAATTTCTCCATCGTTTTTAACGCGTGTCTTTTTTTAGAGTTCATGTATTCAAAATCAAAATCTTTAGATTTAACATCTATTATATTATTATTAAACTCATCTACTTTTCCCCAAAAATCAGAGCCGTAGTTCTCATGAAAATCTTCATTAGATATACTGTCTGGAATTTGTTTTTCCTCTTGAAAAGCATCTAATAATTCTTGTAGTTTATCGTTTTCATATTTCGTTCTATCTTTTGGATCTTTATAGGCGTCTATTAATAAGTGTGTTTTTTTACTTATCTCTCTATTTCGTTTAATCCAATAAGTGGGAAGGGTAGAATATTTATAATGCTTTTTATCGCCAAAAATCATAAAGATTACCCAACTAGAATTCATTTCAACTGTTATTGTGTAATGCTTTACATCAAAGTTCCAAACTCCCGCTTGTTTGTAGTCATCCCAAATTTTGGGCTGTCCAAACCTCTTAGAAAGATAAAAGAATGTTTGAAAAAACATATCTTCTGTGTACCAACTATATTTTTGAGGCACTGCGTAGCCTAATGTTCTAGTAATAGTATTTCTTATTGATTTACTGTCTTGGAATATATTTACTTTTCTACTCATAATATTAAGCAGTTTAATGACTTGCTTAGGTCTTTAAGTGTTATTTTAAATCTTCTGGAAGTGTAAAGCCTTTAATTTTTGCGTAGTATTGATTTAGCAGTTTCCAATGGTCGTTGTTTTTAAACTTTAGATGTAGAGTTCCTTTTTTAAAAAACTTTATTTCAAAAAAATCAATCTCGTACCATTTTCCAGTTATCCAGTCTTTGTCTAACCAACTATAAATGCTTTTTGTTGTATTAAAATCGGTTCCGGTTATGTTGCATAATACTTTTATAAGGTCTTCTAAATATCCTCTTCTATATCCGTGGCTTAAATTATAGCTTCCTGAATAGCTAATATTTACAACACAATCTATAATTATTTTTTTATTCAACATGTGTCCGGCGTTTGTTTTCCACCCAGGTACATTATATCTGTTTTCGTGAGTATATCTAGTAAAGTTATCAATTGCTTCAACTAAAGAGTTTTGTAAGCTTTCGTGTCTAGTTTGAAAAATAATATCTAGCATGACAAATATATTTTTCATTGTAAAAGGTACTTTTTGCTGATCTTCTACAAATTTGTTTACCTTTTGCATCATTTGGCTTGTTAGATATTTATTCATATTTAATTTACTGAATATATGAGACCAACTTGATTTTTGGAGGTTTTTTGCAAAGGTTTCTTTATCCGTAAAACTTTTACTATAGCTCATTTCGTATGATAGCTTGCTCATTCCTATTTGTCCGCCATTGGTGTTTATATAGTTGAGAGATTGCTGCATAATATCAAATTGCTTTAAAATCCCTACATAACGATTGACAATAGCTCTAACTTCGTTAAATTCCATTATTCCATTAATTTGCTGTTTTTCTTCTTCCTCTTCCTTCATAAAAAACATAGAATAATCTATATCCTCAGATTGTAAAGGTTTATAAAGTTTTATCAAACCTATCTCTGTGTTGGTTGTTCTTTCTGCATTTGAAAAAACTGATCCTAAATTTTGAACCGTTCCGTGATCTTGAATGATGTATTTTAAGGATTTACGCCTTGCACTGTAATAATTATCTATAGTCTCCCAGTTGCAAAGAGCGATAATCTCGCACCCTTCCGGAGCGATTTCCCAAGCGTGTAATATGTGTTCACTATCTCGACTAAATGGGGGATTCATTACTATGTGTGTAATGTGGCTAACATTTTCTCTTTGAGCTTTTAAAAAATCTTCGCCAAGTAATCTGTATTGCTTGTCTTTTAAAATAGGTTGTAATCTATCTTCTATTTCGTAGCAAAATAAATCACTAGTAAATGCTTTGGCATAATCTAATATATTTCCAAATCCTGCAGACGGATCTAATATTTTCGCATTAGTAATATTACTGCCTACCAACATTTGTTGTATAACATCCGTAGGGGTAGGATACAAATCTTTGTTTATCATTCTATTTAATTTTAAAGGGTTAAAATGCGCCCACTTTGGGCGCGTGGTAGATTTATTTTGTTTTATTCTTTTTCTTTTAGTTTAGAAACTATCAGGTATACAAACAATGCTAGGAATAGAGCTGTTGTTTTATGATTTTCAATGGTGTTAAAGAAAGATTCCATATTTATTTTTTTTGTAAGTATCCTATCCCCATACAATCAAAACACACGCCTTTTGCATAGTGCATAAATGATAATATCTTCCCTTTACCATTACATTTGTGACATTTTTCTAAATTATTAGAATTATCAAAATCTATTGGATAAACTTCGCAAAACCGACCGATACTTTCTACAATTGCATTTGCAAAAAAGTTTACATCATGCTTTATACTTTTTCTATAAAATAACATTGATTTTCCGTTATTAGAAATAGAAATATTATAACGGAAATCATTCTTTATATATACTTTCCCTTTCGGAGCAATCTGAATTTTAAAACCATTTTGAATAGCTTTATTTATATTTTTCCAATCAAAGCTCCTATTGTCCTTTATTGGGTAACCTAGCTCTGACGCTATTTCTTGAATACTTTCCATATTTTAATTATTTAAAGGGTTATTATTTATTTTATTAATCAGTTTAATAGTGGTAGGTATTAAATCCGATTCGCTTAGTTATAATAGTGAAACTATAAGAAAACACATACACATTATAACTCTACAAAACCACCCCCAGGGGGAAGGGGAAATATAATATTTTCTACTTCTGTTTTGTTGTGTAAAGATACAACAAGATTTTACATTTAAAAGAGTGTTTTTATTAATTGTGATTTTATTTTTTTATCGTTTTTTTGGTTTCGATAGATTTTGTTTATATATCATTGTAATTCAGTTGTTTGATGGTTTAATTTAAGGAACACACAAACATGTCAAATGATACCTTTTGTAGTGATTTAGATGTTTTTTGATAGTATGCAAAAGGTCTTATGTTGTTTAAGTGCTAGGGAAGGTTAGAGGAAGTTAAACACGAACGCTCTGTCGTGTATGTATTGATGTGTTTTTTGTTTAAAAGTCAAAATGTTACAAATGGTACCCTTAGCTCGGGGAATTATGTTACATTTGTAACATTTAAGTGTTTTAATTATGGTTAATAAATTAGTGAATAAAACAGAATTAAGTAGGTTATTAGGAACAAAAAGAAAAATAACTACTAAAGAACATCCGGAGAAGTATAATGCTGTTATTAAAGAACTTAACGACTTAATTGAATACTGGAAGAAACGAAATAATTTATAACAACTGTGCAATTACTGTGCAGATAAATATATATTATTTTATATTGTATTGAATTGTAGCTGATTAACTTGTTTTATTGTAATCTTGTCGGGATTACGTTTTCCTTTTAAGCTTTGATCACGATCAAAAATTACATCATTAAAATAGCGAGAACTGTAATGAGCTTCTTTAAAATTAACTTAGATGTAGCTGGATCAAAAAGCTAAAATGTTTTTGAGTCTTAAAGCAAAACACACCCCAATACCCTTTTTGATCAGGTTTTTCTTTTTCGGTTGGCGTTCGATTAAATACGTATACCATCCCAAACCTGCTATCATCTTACACTTTTTTGATTTGTTGGTTGCTTTAAAAACTTTTCATTTATGAAATAGTGTTTAGATTTATTGTTAATCATTTGTTCTGGCTTTGTTTTTCTTTATTCTTTTTGATTATAATTTGTTTTTTGTATTAGTTGTTGCTTTTGATGTGAAAGTGTCTTAAATCGTCTTATTTTAATCCTTTAGTTTCTTTTTTAAATATTTACATTTAAAATTACATTAATGTAAATTAAAATTATATATTTGTCCTGTACGAAAACGACAATAGAATTGTTTTATGACTAAGGAAATATTTGCAAGTGTGATAGAGAGTATTAGGGAGCAATTTGAGAAAGACAAGGATTTCTCTTATGGTATGTCTTGTTTTTTACAATGCGAAGTTCCGGTTTATGACACTTCTGTTTTGTTAAAGTCATTAAAGCTTTTGCTTAGTTTAAGTTTTAAAAATACTGATGAGGTTATAAGTGAGATTGACCACTATTGCTTTTTTCAGAATTTCGGAAGAGTTGAAACTAACGATGAGGTAGTTATTGAAACTCCTGAGGCTTTTTATGACAGATTGATGTTGGAGTGCAATTGATTAATATTAAAATTTAACCCTTTAGGGTATGTATGTAAAGCCTAAATACCAAAAGCAACGTAAAAACTATAAATCATGTTGGTGTAGATGTAATTTACCTAACAACGATAAGGTGTTATGGTACAAAGATTTTGAAAGGGATGTAGAATACGGAATAAATGGGTCTGGAGAATTTTCTTGTTTTGAAGGAGGAGTAGAACCTTTTTATGAAACATTTTATGAAGTAACGATTACAGGTGAAGAACGAAATATTATGATGAAACATTTTTATGATTTTTTTATGAATAAAAGTGCCCCATTGTTCTGAAATAAGCTTTAAGGCTGCACTATAAAATAACCGAAATGCAGTTTGCTTTCTGCACGTTAAAATTAAAAGGTATCGCAGTTATGGAACTGTGCGGAAAAAGGAGTGGCGGAATTGGTAGACGCTGAAAGTATCATAGACTTTGTGCCATAAACATAAGAACTTGGCGATAGATTAAATCTATTCAGTTGGAAGAACAAAGCATTACAGGTTCGAATCCTGTCTCCTTTTCAAAATTTAGTTGGATGGCAATTCACTTCAATGCTGAGCAAAGTCAGCGAGTGGTCGCAAAAGGTTTGGTACACCTCATATACTGCTGAATAACGAAGCGATGAGTTATTTGAGAATCCGGGTCGTTTAACGTTATGCATAATGATAAATATTCTAGAAGTTATGTGTTATAAAAAACCGGATGTTGAAGTGGATTAATTTTTTATTTATGGCAAAGCGAGAAAAAGAAACATTACTTCCTGACAATGAAATTATTGAAGTTGTAATGCGTAAAAAGATGACAGTTGCCGAATATGAAAAGATTTTGAAAAACGGCAGAACAAAAGGTTGGAGTGTACAAGCTTATCAAGAAGGTGTGTATTCCGATGGATTAGGTAAAAAGGTTTGATTATGGATTTAGAATTACTTAAAAACACACACATAGAAAAATTTAAAAATGAGGTTTGTGATGTTTTCAATAAAGCACATTATAAATTTTCCTCTACTATTGATTTTTTCATTGATGAAAATTGCATAATAAAATTTAATGATCGTAACTCAAGTAGTTTTGATGAAACTTTTATTGCACTTAAAAAGGCAGATGAAAAAATATTATCTGAAGAACAGAAAGTTTTTATTAGTTCAAAGTTGTTTAAGATAATGTCATTACACAGATTAGATATTGTAGGACTATTTAATGAGTTTTTAATAATTCAAAGCAAAGAAGCTATTAAGACAAAAGATTTTGAAAACTCAGGAGAATCATATGATATGTCTAAAGCTATTGAGGATGCTAAAAAATCGATTACATCTATTGTCAATGCAATTGTGAATGATAACAGTTAATATCAAACCCCTTTCGGTAAATTCTGCGTGGCAAGGCAAACGTTATAAGACTCCAGAATACAAGTCTTATGAGAAAACGGTTTTACTGATGCTACCAAAGCGAATTGAATTACCCAATCCTCCTTTTTCAATCACTTTTGAGTTTGGAGTTTCAAGTAAACTTTCTGATTGGGATAATCCTATAAAGCCTTTTCAAGATATACTATGCAAGAAGTACGATATTGATGATCGGGATATTTACAAAGGAACTGTTTCAAAGGTTCTTGTGAAGAAAGGCGAAGAGTATGTAAAATTTAAAATTGAGTAGGTATGCGTATAGTAAGTGGTAGTTCGTCTTGTGCAAATAGGTTAAATGCAGGACGTGTTCTTAGCAATATAGTTATGGATTATGATGTGTATTTGGAACTTAAGAAAAACGGATTTAGACCTAATGATTTTTTCCGTAATAACAAAGTGAAAATTTTAATTGAATTAAACGAAGAAATCAGTAAAAATATTGAAGATATTAAAGTAGCTAAAAAAACTAATTATAAAATATTATATGGTTTTGCAAATAGAAAATCGGTAATAAATCCAGAATACAAGCGTGATGATTTATTGTATTTTACTGGTGTGGAATATGAATTCGAGAAAGAAGAATTTGAATATAAAATACAATTAGACCATAAAGAAACAGGATCAATTTCGTGGTATGTGCTAAAAAATATAGATCCTTTAGTATCATTAGAAGATTTAGTTATCGAGTTTTATTGTCATATTAAGAAAATATCAACTAAAGAATTTGATAAGCGGTTTTCTGACTTTTTAAATAAAGCTAATATACCGAAAACCATCCGCGCCCAATCCGAATTGGACAATGAAAGGTTGACCGAAATAGTAGATGCTATTGTTCGTTACCGAAAATCAGAAATGGCTGTTCCTACTGAATGGATTCAAGAATACAATACGATAATTGAGCGAATTAAAAATAACCCTAAATAGTGTATCATGGAAAATCACTTTAAACTAGAACTTCTTAGACTTGCTATGCAAATTGAAGCTTATAATGAAATGAGGTCTAAAGAAACTATCATCAATACATATAAAGAACTTGTTTCTTTAATTGAAGAAAATAACCCCAAATAAAATTGCTATGTCAGATTTTAAAACACGTTTAGAAAACGAAGTAAAAGAAGAAACGGAAAAGTTAGGTAAACTATCATCTTTTCTTAGAAGTGAAAAAATAAAAGATTTAGATAATGAAATGCAATGCTTGATGTTTGAGCAGTATCATTATCAAAAAGGATATGTAAAAACTATCATAAAGCGATTAGATGTTCTTGACGGCAACACTCAACAAGGTATTGAAACTCTTGGAATGAAGCGTGTAGGCTTGAAATTTAACCCTTCTGGAAATACAAATGTCCATGTTATTAAAACTATGCAAGCTGATTTTATTGATTTTGCGGAGTTTTTAAAATCGACAGGTTCAGATGCAAGGTGTGCTTCTATTGCGCAAACTGAAGCTGAAACAGCAGCAATGTATTTAGTGAAATCCAATTTTTAGCTATGAAAAATAGGAGTTACATATTAAGTGATGTGATAGTCGGATTAAAAGACTATGGCGGATTTTAGATTAGTTGTGTTAAAGGCTGGTTTTAATAGCCAGTCTTTTTTTATTTGAAGTGATATGAACGATAAAGAATTAAAGAAAATAGAAAAGCATTTTGCCAAAGCTAAACGGATTCATTGCTTGAATTTAAAGCGAGATTTGGATATAACAAATATTCCAAGATTACAATATAATCCGGATGATGATAGTGTAACTGGTCCTGCTCGTATTGTTTGTTATTGGAGACAAGGCAAATTTGCGGAGATTGTAAAGTAATTGTACCATGTCAAGTACCTTAATTATAAACCCAATATTTAATTTAAAGCAAATTGTTTATTTAAAAACAGATGTAGATCAACTGCCTAGAATTGTGTTGTATATAATAGTTGGCGATAAAGAGATATTATACGGTCTTCGACAAGGTAGTAATTATGAAATATATAGCGATTTTGAAATAACATCAGAAAAAAACTTAACGATATGAAACTAATAGGCAAAAAAATACTAGTAGAAAAAGTAGCTGTGGAAACAACAACTGCTTCGGGATTAATAATCCCAAATGGTATTGCCAATAGAGAAGAATATAAGGTTCTGCTTGTAGGCAACAAAGTTGAAAATATCAAAGTAGGGGATATGGTTATAAAATTTAGGTTTTCTGATGGAATCCCTATTGTTTATGAAGATAAGAAGTGTTTGATTCTGAATGAAGACTCAGATATTGAGTTGGTGTTTTAAAATAAAAATCGGGATACATATCCCGATTTTTTATATGACTAATATATCACTTAACCTTTAGAATTTTTCTAGTTTCACTAATAAATTTATCGTATGAATTTCCGATTAATTCAGTTCTTTTATGAATCTCATTTACAGCTTCATAAAATCTTTCTGGTTGTTCTGTTTCCCACTCAGGTGGTATAGTTAATTTATTATATCCCCCATTAAATATATAGCTTAATGAAACACTATTAAAATCTAAAATAGAATCTATTAATTCTTTTTTTAATGATTCTATATATGGATTAAAAAATTCAAGCTCTTTATTTTCTGATTCAAATTCAATGTTGTCAAATGGATCTAAGTTTGCTTCTTTAAAACCATGCCCTCCAAAATCATTATTTCTTAACCACGTAATACTTTCAGGCGGCAATAGCTCTTTTATTTTGATAAATAATTCTTTATCTATTTTTAATGTTTCTTCATCATATAAGAATGAGTTTCTGTTTTTATTGTATATATATTTCTGATATATAAAAAAACAAATCAATAATAAAAAAAACAAGATTAAAACTATATATAGTTTTACTGTAATTTCAAGAAATTTAATTTCTGAAAAATAATTATATACATAAATTGAAAGCCCAACTATACATGCAGATATAACTTTACTCCATACGGAATCGTTCCAAATTTTTTTTAATTTAATCATTAGTAAGTTTTAAAAAAAACTAATATAATGATTTATTAACTTATTTGTCTTTCCAAATCTGCTTTTTGCTTTCAGAAGCTTCTTTTTTATTTAGCTTTTTAATAATGTCTGTTTTCCAACGGTCGGAAGCTACAGAAGAATTACTAAGTAATTCAGTTGGTATTTTCTTTTCTCCGGATAGAATTTCATAAAATTCCTGTACTATTTTACGTGCCAGTTGAGTGGGAGCATATAAGTGATGCGCTTTGTTTTTACCGTTATTTACTACTGAAACAAAACCAAGCTGCAGCAAAGAATCTATTTTTCGATAATCAAACCGAATGCGCTGAATATCTTTAAAATCTTCAAAAGAAAATAAATTTTTTGGGGTTATGAAAAGTAGTACTTCTAACAAGGCAAAATGTTTTAGTTTATACTTTTTCATAATGTAGGTTCTTGCAAAAGCCATGTTTTCAAGAAAATCATAACCTCTGAATATCCGTTTAAACTGTAGTTTTGTGTATTCTGGTTTGTCGCATCCGTTAAAATTATCTTCGATTAGTTGAGTTTTATTTTTTTTAATAATCTCCTTTGCTTTTAAAGGGATTGATTCTAATATTTCTTTTTTCTTAGTCATAACGTTTCCAAAATTAAAGCATTTCAATATAAACAACCGGAACAGGCGTACCATCCTTGCACGCAAATTCCGATAATTGAAAGTTTTTTGTTAGTTGCATTTATTTATATGTTTTTTAGATAATTAACTAGTTTTTCAGCCATAGCAATAGCCCCCAATTCATTTGGGTGCGTTCCGTCTGTCATATACTTATTCCTGTAGGAGGCAAAGAAAGGATTCAACGGAAACGTTCTATACATATCTAAAACAGGAATTCCATAGTAGTTACACACCTCTATAATTGCATCCACGTAATCTACCGGAGTTTCGCCATTAGCATTAGGGCTATCAGGAGTAATCATATTCACAAATTCCGCGTATCTGCGAATTGGCGTTAGAAATACTATTTGTTTTCCAACATATTTCTCTTTCAATCCGGAACATAGAACATGCATAGCTCCATAAAAAGTATTGACTGTTTTATCTGAAAACATTCCCAAAGTAGTCCAACTATGAGTGCAATCATTTGTTCCCCCAGCAACTATAACCAAATCAGCATCATCATCCATCTCTGTGTAGCGTACTGCGATAGGATTCCGTCCAGTTGGATCAGATGCTCGCTGCGAAATGGTGCTCCCTCCTATAGCATAATTTTCTACTAAAAATGCTCCCATTTTTGAACATGCACGAATTATGTAATTACTTTTTGTATTTTGCCCTCCATTCTCCGTACGCTCATAAGCTGTAATACTATCGCCTATTGCTATTATTTTCTTACCACTATAAGGATGGGCTATTCCATAACCATTTAACGCTTTTATATTTCTTTGTGGCAAATGGGATGTAGGAATTACATCGCCATACACAACTGTAGTATTCATCTTGTCGCTTTCCCTTGAATACCGTTCGGCTGAGATATTCATATAAAAAAACACCGCTGATGTGGGGATTTTAATAGTTCCGCTTACAACACCTGCCATTCCAGATATAACACTTATGACATTTTTTTTTGAATCTATAAAACCACCAATCGTTCCGCTTAAAGTATTCCGAAGAAAACTTATATTTCTTGACATTTTTTCAAGAGGAATGATAGCCATTGAATATTCTGTTTTTGGGATGGATGAACCCGTGCCTATACTACCACTTGAATTGATATATGTATCATCGACACATAGGTCGCGTGAAAAAATATTCTCAGAATTCAAAATATAGTCGAACGTCACCGTATCAATATCTAAATCTTCTTTTTTCACTTCCAATTTATAACCGTTTATTTTAGATATTTTTTTAAAGGAATTATCTTCAGGTAAATGTTCACCGCTGACCGCAACCACATTATTAATATCTTCTTCTCGTGTAGCTGGATTATTAGAGATATTTAAATACAAGTAATCTGCATTATTTGGTCTATCAATTGTACCTTGAGCTAAACCGCCTGTAATCAGCTCTAGAACATTACCGTGTTTGTCCACAAAACCACCCACTACATTTAATGTAATTTGGCGTGAAAATGTTATTTTTCCATATGTTTCAAGCAAAGGAATCTTAGCCATAGCATAAATTGTAGTATCAATTACATCCGATAAAATACCACTTGAACTGATGGCTACATCGTCTAAAACCATTGATGGATGGTAAATATTTTTTCCAGACAGCTCTAAATCAATAAAAGGCAGATTGTTAATTCCCAGTAACTTTTGCAAAGGGTTGTTTTTCTGATAAACCTTAAATTTCAAAAAATCAGCGTTCCTCGTGTTTTTACTGGTCGAAAATACTTTAGACATATATGCAGAACCCGGCAACGGAATCACCCTTTGCACAGGTAAATCATCAGGCACAACCCTACCTATATAATTCTTGTTTGAGTCATAAAAAACAACAGATACTCCTGAATTTTCTGACCTCGAAATTATTATTTCTTCCGAATCGTTGATAGGTAATAAATCAATGGAAGCCATGTTTGGATTGGCGGAGTATTTTCCCGTAGTCGTGTCTACGGACTCGTTAAATCTGTATTTTAACGGTAATTCTGTTTGTACATCGGAAGCCAGAATTGTACTTTTGTAAACTTCGTCGCCGGAGACTGCTAATTTATTTTCTTTTTCTACTTTTCCGTTTGGTCGCAAATGTAAATCCATTCCATCGCCATCGGGTGGAAAAGCTTCGCCATTATATACATATACTAATCCATCAGCAACTACACCATACCCGTCATTAACTTGTGGATCAACAATATTTGCCAAATACGAGTAGGTAGGGACATTGCCTTTGTATTTAAAAACTTCAACATAACCAGTATCTCCTTTATCTCCTTTATCTCCTTTTACCTTTAAAGATTGTAATTGTTCTGGTGTGAAATCCTCGAAACGAAAATGGAGTTCTTGTAATTGTTCTGGTGTGAAATCCTCATACACAAACGGATTTCCTTTATCTCCTTTTTTAGCAGATACCATCCAAGCTTCTGTATTTTCTAAAGGTTCAACATTGTCGTTAATTAAAGAAATATAACTACTTCCTTCATTAGATACAGCATCTAAAACACTATAAACACTTCCTTGTATATATTCTCCTTTTGGGGAAATATCTAATTTACCAATCAAAAGCTCTTTGTTTATAAAATTTATGAGTACTTCTTGGGGAATATTAACTGTTGCTCCGTTTTCATCTGTAGCTAACATCATTTGTTTTTTGTCGATGTTACTTACTTTTTTGTATTTACTAATTTTTGCCATATCCAATAGATTTTTTCAATAATCTTACTCAAAGATAATAGATATTATTTATTATAACTATATTTGTAATAGATAAAAACTATTAAAATGAAAGCAAAAAGAGAAACTGACCCAAAAATTAATACTGACAACACTGCGGTTGATTTAAAAAAAGAATCTAAAAAGCAGCCTGAGATTAAAAAAATATCTGATTTGCATTTAGCTAAACTTCAGGATTCTATAAAAAAAGAAAATCAGATAAATAAGAGTATTTCTGAATTGTTTTATAAAAAGGTACATATAGAATAATTAGAGCTTGAATTAAAAACCAAGACTCAAAACGTGATGTCGGAAAAAAGTGAATTATTTCAAGAAATCACTAATGTCTATGGGGTTGTGAATATCAATCCTGAAACAGGAGAAATAACAGAAATAAGTAACTAATAAAAAACACCTACTGATGCTGCATTATTTACTTATTAATGATTTTAATTCGATTTGGATTCAATTTATAATCATTTTTATTTCTTGGCTAATCGTAATATTAGCTATAGGTATTGACTTGTATTTTGGGATTAAAAAATCTAAGAAACAAGGCGTATTTACTCATAGTTACGGACTTAGAAAAACTTCAGAAAAGGCTGTTGACTACTCATCCCTTATGTTTTTTATGATGTTTTTGGACTTTTTAAATCCACTCTTTGCTTATTTAGACATCGTGACCCTGCCTTTGCTATCCATATTTGGCGCAATCTTTTTAGTTTACACAGAGTGGAAGTCTGTTAAAGAAAAGGTGGGCGAAAAATTTAGATATGCTATTAAACACAATCCAGGGGAGATATTGAAGCTCATCAATGAAAATAGAGAGTTGATTGAGGAATTAAAAAATCTAAAAAGAAAGGAGTAAAATGGCACGGTTTAGCAAAAGAAGTACAGACAACTTAATAGGAGTTCATCCTGACTTAGTAAAAGTTATGGAAGAATCTATTAAAACTACTCCAGTTGATTTTACGATTGTTGAGGGAGTAAGGACTTTAGAACGTCAACAAAAACTATACGCACAAGGTAGAACCGAAAAAGGAAATAAGGTAACTAACGCTGATGGGGTTAAAAACAAATCTAATCATCAAGTAAAACCTGACGGATACGGATATGCGGTTGATGTTTATCCATACGTAGATGGAAGTGTGAGAGTTTCTGAAAAATATGTGATTCCGAAATTAAAAGAAATAGCAGACCATATCAAAAGCATTGCTAAAAAATTAAGTGTAACTGTGGTTTGGGGCGGAGATTGGAAAAATCCTTACGACCCACCTCATTTTGAATTAAAAAGATGAAAACAATTAAGTACATATTAAGCATTTTGATATTGATTGCAATTGTTTCTTGCAGTTCAAAAAGAGATATTACTCATCAATACTTAAAGGAAAATCCGCTGTTTTTAGCGGAGCAATGCGCTATTAATTTTCCTACTACAATTAAATACGTAGAGGGAGAAACAAAAACAGATACGATTGTAAAAACTCTGCCGGGTGTAGAAATACCTTGTCCTGAAACTGTGGACGAAAGCGGAAACAAATACACTCCTAAAGTAAAATGTCCTGATGAAAAAATTATCGAAACTATTATAACACGTGTCGATACGGTTTATGTTGAAAATACAGCTAATATACTTCGGTTGAAACAAGAAAATATTGAATTGTCTGAAAAAGCAAAAAGCTTGGAAGCGGAAAATAAAAGTTTGAAATCAAAGCAAACTTGGATGTATTTGATTATTGGATTACTAACAGTTGCAATTATAGGTGTTTATAAAATAAATTAAAAGTAAATGAGAGGTATAAGAGATTTTGTTATTTACACAGATGTTGTTTACAACGACACTTTTAAAACCGAAAGCGGATTGGAGTTATTCGGAGACAAAAGGTTTTTGCAAAAGCGATTGAGTCAAAAAGAAGTTGTGATTAAATCTTGTCCTTTTGAATACAAAGGCGAGGATGTAACCGGATGGCAGGCAATCATAGACCCTACTATTTACTTTAAAAACATATTCGACCACGGAGAAGGGCAAAACAACGAGGTTGAAGGACATAAAGGTCATTTTACTGTACAGCATAATATGATATTGGCTGTAAGGAAAGATGAAACCGAAGAATGGCAAGGATTTGAGAAGAATATACTGGTTAAAAAAGTGATGGATGACAGTAAAGAAAAAGTTACGTCAAGTGGGATTATCACAGAATTATCCGGGAAAAAAGAAAAGCAAGGCTACGCAACTGTAGATATTCCGAACTGTGGATTAAAAACAGGAGATACTGTGATCTATCACGATTATTATGGAGTAGATGTTTTTCTGGAATCCTCCGAATTATTGTGGATTAGAGAAAAAGATGTTTTAGTGAAAGTTTTGGAAGATGAACAAGTATAGAGTTACAGCAGAACAGCTCATTGATAAATTGGGAATTGCTATTGAACAATGTTTAGCAATTATAGAACAAGACATTGCTTCGGATATTACCGAGGATAAAATGCACAATGTTTTGAAAGGAAAAAGAATGGCTGCTGAAGACGCTATTTTTTACGCGAAAGAAATTGACCGTTTGGAAGTGGAATTGTCTGGGGAAGCTAAAGAAGAGGAAATTGAAGAAGATAAATCAATACCATTAAAAAGATATACTAAAAAATAGCAATGTACTATTTAGGGGTAAAAATAGAAAACAGAGTTGATGAAAAACTCCGAATTGCCAAGAACAAAACAAAGTCTTGGGAATACGGCTATGACCCTATAATAGATGTTGTAATTATTTCTAAAGATGGTACGCTTGGAGAAATATATGAAGTATATGGTATTCCAATCGGGTTACCTCAGATGCCCGATAAAAAAGAGATAATCAATAACGAAAAACAGCAGAAGTTTCAGAAATGGGAAAGAGAAGAATTACCCAAAGGGATGACCGCAGAAAACTGTTGGGATAAAAAATATGAGCAGTATGTAGAAAGGCATTTTAAATACAGAGAAGAAGGTATTTGGATTTACTTAAATGGTAAAGCAGTTTATATAACCGGAACGTATTGGCATTTTTTACAATGGTTTAGAGAAGGAGCTAAGTATCCATCACTCAGAATAGTTCAGAATGAACTAATGATGTTTTGGGAAGCGTGTAAAGCAGATGACAGATGTTACGGAATGCAATATGTAAAGAACAGACGTTTCGGTGCATCCGCTTTAGGTAATAATGAGTTACTTGAAAGCGGATCTATTCACGAAGATAAAATATTGGGTATGATTTCTAAGAAAGGAAAGGATGCTAAAAAGATTTTTAATCGCTTGGTGCGTGCCTTTAAACGTTATCCTCCATTCTTTAAACCCGAAACTGACGGTACAAATACCCCAAAAACAGAACTTTTATTTACAGAGCAAACCAAAAAAAGGAAGCAAGGGGAGGAGGTTGAAGAAAGCTCGGGATTAGATACTGAAATTAGCTGGCACAATACAGAAATGAACGCAATGGATGGAGAAGAAATCTTCAGATCACTTGTCGATGAATGTGGTAAATACCCTCCTGAAGTGCCGTTTGATGAATATTGGGAAATTTTAAAAACATCGCATCGTTTAGGAAGTGATATTGCAGGTAAAGCTTTTGTGGTTTCTACTGTTAACTCTAAAAAGAAAGGAGGGGCGCAATTTGAAGCAATATGGAAACAAAGTGATGCTAGTCAAAGAAATGAAAATGGACAAACTATATCAGGTTTATACCGAATATTTATTCCTGCCAAATTGTGCTTACAAGGTTTTATTGATGAATATGGTTTTAGTATTATAGAAGACCCTAAATTACCAACTGTAAATGATTTAGGAAAAGTAATTTCAATAGGTTCAGAAACTTATTTAAAAAATGAGGCAGCGTCAAAAAAAGATCCAAAAAAACTTTATGAATTCAGAAGACAATTTCCAGATACTATTGCTGATGCTTTTAGAGACGAAAGTGACGATTGTGCTTTTAACTTAGTTAATATAACTGAACAATTAGAACATAATAATGAAGAGTTAAACGAAGATCCTAATACGTTATTTAATAATGACGTAGAACGGGGTAATTTTATATGGAAAGATGGCGTTCAAGACACAGAAGTAATTTGGAAACCAAACCCTGCAAATGGTAGATTTTGGATTAGAAAAGATTGTCATCCTCCTATAGAGATAAGAAATAAAAAAGAGAAAAGAACATTTCACGGTATAACGGCTTTTGCTCCTAAAAATACTCATTTGGGTGCTGGTGGTGTCGATCCTTATAATAGAAGTAAAACTGTTGATGGAAGGGGGTCAAAAGGATCAATTCATATATCTACTAAATTTAATACTTATTTCCCAAACAACATATTTATAGTAGAGTATATAGACAGACCAAGTAAAGTAGAATTATTTTTTGAAGATGTGATAATGGTTCATGTTTATTACTCTATGCCTTTTCTTCCTGAGTTGTCTAACGAGAAATTTTTACAATATGTAAAAGACAGAGGCTATAGACACTTTGTATTAAACAATCCTTTCAAAAAATGGAAAGATTTAAGTCCTACAGAACAAGAATATGGCGGAGTTCCTCCGCAAGATGCTAAAATTGGAGAACAGCAATTTTATGCAATAGAAGCTTTTATTGAAGATTACGTTGGTGTGGCAAGAGATAATTCGCAACGTCCTATCGGAGAAATGGGAGATATGCCTTTTTCAAGAACATTAACACAATGGAAAGATGTAGATCCTAATAAAAGAACAAAATATGATGCTTATATATCATCATCACTATCCTTATTAGCCAACAAAAGTAGAGTAAAAGTGCAATTAGAAGAAGATGTAATTCCATTAACAATAAATCCATTCCAAACATACGACAATCAAGGAGTATTTTCTAAAGCAATATAACATGAGTACAATGTATATTAATCAGGCTGCGCCATTTGAAGAACAAAAAACCATCGATTATGGTTTAAAGGTTGCTAAGTTTATTTCTAACCAATGGTTTGACGGTAAACTGATTCAGCAAGGGAGTTCTTGCGCATATATGACTCGAAGAGATTATATTATAAATAAACGCAAGTTTGTTAGAGGAGACAAAGACGTTAGTCAGTTTAAAAACTTGTTAGCAAAATCAAAAGACAATTTAAAATATCTGAATATAGATTTCCGATACATTAACGTTGCGAGAAAGTTTTGCAATATTGTAATTAACGGTATTTCTGATGAAAACTATACGTTGGACATTCGGTCAACGGATAAAATTTCGATGAATATTCGCAAAGATAAAATGAGCGAATACAGAAAAAATATGGCTGCACGATTGATACTCAAAAAAGCTAATGAGGAAATGGGAATTAATTTAAAACCCAACTCTTTTATTCCGGAAAGCGAGGAAGAACTTGAATTATTTATGTCTATAAAAGATAGACCTAAAATAGAGATTGCAGAGCAATTACTCATCGATTGGATTTTAAAAACAAACGATTGGAATCAGATCGAAGCGGATTTGAGAGCCGATTTAGTTAATATAGGGATTATTGCTGTTAGGGTTTATACCGACAAAAACGACGGTATTAAAGTTAAGTATGCTGATCCTGAAACCTACGTTCACTCTTATGTTAACCGCAACGATTTTTCGGATAAGTTTTACGAGGGAGTCGTTGAAACTATTACCATTGGCGATTTGATTCGAGAAAGCGGTATCGGAGCAAATGAAGCACAAAAACTTGCAGGATTATACGGTTGGAAAATGGAAACAGAAGACCCTGTTTTATCAATGGAGCGAATGTATGGTCAGAAAGTTGATGTTTTGAGATTTGCCTGGAAAACAATCAAAACAATTAAATATAAACAGAAAAAAAGAAAAGGAGAAGTCATTAAATTGTCTAAAAAGAATGACAATTGGATAGCTCCGGAAGCAGATGACGTAGGAGAAACTTCTGCTACTTTTGATACGTGGTTTGAAGGGAATTACGTTATCGGCTCTGAACTTGTTTACGGTTGGCAAGAATGCGAAAACCTTTACGATGATGTGATGAACAAAGCAATGAGTCCTTTTATAACCTTTGCTTATGATATTTATAAAAATGATCTCAAAGCTTTTACGGATGAAATAGAAGTAATTGCTGATAACATGCAGTTGACCGCCTTAAAGATTAAGCATTTGCTTGGGGAATTAAAACCAGATGTTTTAACCGTAGATTTAGACTTACTTGCCGAAATACCAACCAACGGAGGTACTAAGCGAGCCGCTTGGGAAGAAGCTTTGGATTTGTTTCAGGCAAAAGGTATTGCTCTCAAGAAAAGAATCAATATGGGAGAGGATGGAATAAAAGAAGGTGATGTAGTAAATGCGCATTCTTTTCAGCAAGGGCAAGCTATTACCGTTTTATTGAACAGCTGGGCGAATGACTATAATTTGATTAGAGAAAACACAGGAATCAATCCTGCTGTGGATGGTTCGTTGGGTTCGGATGCACTTGTTGGTGTATCTGAAATGAATCGATTAGCAGGAAACAGAGCTACCAAAAATATAGTTGATACCGCTATTCGTTTCCGATTAAAATTATCAGAAACTATCTCTACAAGAATACAAAGTATTTATAACTATTCAGAAGCTTCAAAAATCCGGAAGTTATATGACAATGTTATTTCCAAACACTTTAACGATCATTTGTCTATTTTAAAAGACAGGCATTTGCACGAGTTTGGATTTACCTTTAATATGATTCCCTCAACGGAAGCTTTGCAGGAATTTAAAGAAGATTTATCCATCGCTTTGCAAGAGGGGGCTATTTCTGTTGACCAAAAAGCAGAAGCAGTATCAATATTCAAAACCGACTTTAAGCTTGCTAAAGAATACATAAGGTATTGCAGGCAAAAAGAAATGGAGCGTAGAAGTGTTGAACAAGAAAGAATGCTTCAGGTTAAAAGTCAAAATGATGCTATGGCGGCACAAGCAAAAGTGCAGGCAGAAACACAAGCATATCAGTTTAAAAAACAGATTGATTTACAATTTTCTTCTGAAATGGCTCAAATTGAAGTAATGAAACAACAAGCTATGAATGAGATTAATAAACCCAAAGAAGATGGAAAGTTTCAACAAGAAGTGTATTTGGCACAAATAGCAGCTAAAGGAAAAGAAAGCTTGGAGGCTTACAAAGAATCTAAAAAAGACGAGCGTACTAGAATACAAGCCACGCAACAAAGCGAAATTGCTAATCAACGAAAAAATAATTTAGCACCTATTGATTTTGAGACAAATGGCTGGCTTGAGGAATAAAAAAACACTATAAATAAAATTTATCAAAGTTATATCTATAATAGATATTATTTATTATCTTTGAACTACATATAGTTTAAATCTATCGAATAAAATTGCTATGGAAGATAATACAAAAGATTTACCCAATGTTGACAATCCTGATGGACAAGGAAATCAGGAAATAAATGCTATCAATGAAACTGCCGTACTTAATTTTTTCAAGGAAAAAGGCAGAGAGGTTAATTCTTTGGATGAATTATTCAAAGAACCAGAAAAGATTGTTGAGACGAAAGAGGTTAATCCATATGAAGATATTTTAGATGAAGAAGACAAGGCTTATCTTCAATATAAAAAAGAAACCGGACGAACCCGAAAAGATTATGATGCTCTTCAGGTAAACTTAGATGAGATTTCGCCATTGGAATTTGCAAGAGAGAAAGTAGCACGGGAATCGGGCATAAAACTTACAAAACAGCAAATCGATGAATTTATTGAAAGCGAGTTTGGTATTTCAGATTTAAATGAACTTTCTACTTCTGACTTAATAAAGTTATCAAAATATGGGAAATCAATTAAGGATGCCCGACTAGAAGAGCAGGCAAAATACAAACAGCCTATAAAACCAGAAAATTCACAAACCAATCATAACTCAAATCCTACGGATGATGTAGTTCAATTGCCAAATGGCAGTTTTATGAAAAAATCCGATTATGAAATTGCTTATCAGAATCAAATAAAACATAACGAAATGGCAAAGGAGGCAGTGAATAGTATTACTGAATCTTCATTTAAAGTTATTATTGATGATAACGGAGAGCAAAAGGAGCTTGTTTATAAGTATGAACATTCAGATGAAGACAAGAGCAGTGCTTTGTCAGTAATATCTGATTTAGGAAAGTATATTCAAGAAACCTATCAAAATGAACAAGGGTTTGACCATAAATCTTTTGGCGAAGATATTTTATGGTTTATCCGAAAAAGAAGAGAATCTGCTATTCCTACTTTAATAAACAAAGCGAGAGCGGAAGGAATAGAGGAAGTTATGAAACAACGAGGTAATGTGAATTTTAACAATAATAAAAGCTTAGGTACAGAAGGAAGCTTTAAAACTAAGCTTGTAGATATTAACGATATTTAAAATTAGAAAAAATGGCTTTTGAATTAAAAGATACAAACGGAAATGGTATAGCTGTTATCACAGATCCAGATAGCTCATTGGTTGCTATGCCACAAAACTTTATCGATAAATATACTTTAGCGAATAAGTATCAACCTCAATTATTGAAAGAATTGAGTTACGCACACGGTAAGGGTAATATTACCGGAGTTCTTGAAGCAATTTCAGGGGGTAAAACAAAAACGTATGCTTCTGATATGATTCAGTGGGCAGAAATGGGAAGACTTCACAATAAGCTGGAAGGAGTCACTATAGAGGACAATGCTTTTACTTGTGCTAAACCACACCAGTTAAGAGTTAAAGACAGGATTAAAATCTCTGACGGGGATAAAGAATGGCAAGCTACTGTTTCAAGAATAGTTTCTGCTACAGTATTTGAAGCATTGAACGATGGTTTGACTGCTTTTCCTACTGATCCTGTAACTGTATTGGCAGACTTTTCATCTTCTTTCCAAAAAGGAGATGACGGGTTTCAAATCGGTAAAGGATGGGATCCTAGAATCCGAAATAACTTTTCTCATATTATCGGAGAGCATTATGAGATTGCTGATTCAGATCTTAAACACATTACTTGGATTAGTACTCCAGATGGTCCGATGTGGTATCATACCGAAATTGAAAGAATCCATACTTTGTTTAGAAACAAAGAGGAGATTACTATAATGTTTAACGAACGTTCGGATGAAGCTTCTGCATCGGCACAAGCAGGTTATGCTCCAGGTCAAATTGGTGTAGTTCCTTTTGTTGAGCGTTATGGAAACGTATCAAACGAATTGATTACTTCTATACAAGACTTGTCTGATATAGCATTCAGAGCTAAACAACAAGGAGTCTGTCGGGAGTTTATGATGTTTTGTGATCATCAACAATTGAGTGCTATTTCTGATTTAGCAGCAGGATTGAATGCTTCTTATGTAAATGGACGTTTTTATGGTTCATTCCAAAATAGTAAAGATATGGCTCAGTATTTAGACTTTAGTCATATTTATAAAGACGGTATTCAATACCACTTTAAAGATTGGGCAATTACGGATGACCCTACTTTATTAGGTTCTACTAAATTTGATACCACTTCTTTATCTTATTTAGGCGTTCCTACCGGAAATAAAGTAGATATTAAAGAAAACGGTTCTGTTGTTTCTGTTCCTTACTTAGAGGTATTGTACAGAGGTATGGATAGAAAACGCCAGATGAAAGGTTGGGGCGTTTTTGGTACTCAAACCAAAAGAGATAGTTCCTCTATTGACCTGTTGACTGAATGTACTAACCGATTGGTTGGAGCGAACAACTTCTTTGTTGGACGTAAAAATACATTCTACGTATAATATAATAATAAAGAGCGGTTTTAACTGACCGCTCTATTTAAAAACTATAGCTATGCAAGATAATAAAGAGGTTGTTTTTGTTTTGATTACTGGTTTAAATCCTGAAAGTTGGACTTTACCAACGAAAGGCGTTATGACTAAAGATGCATCAGGGCAATTGAAACACATAGGTTACTTTCCTGGGCAGGAGTCTGTTTTTGTAGAGGAAGTATATAAAACCAACAAAGAATTAAAACCGACAAAAGTACCTTCATTCTCCTTGAACTTAATGAATGGTAAAACAGAGTTGCGAGTAAACAGCGCAAACAAAGCGTTGGTTGATTATTTGAAAATTCATCCTTGGTTTGGTAAAAAGTATACCATTACAAGTACTGAAATCGAAAGCGAAAAAGCTTTAGCCGGATATGAGTTAAAAGAAAAAGCTTTGGAGTTGGCAAAATGCGAAACTGATTTGGAAATCCGTTCTAAAGCGATGGTTGTATTTGGTATTGAAGCATTGCATTGGCAAGTTAAAGTGGCTGAATCAAAACTAAAAGGATTGGCTTTTGAAAAACCTGAAACGGTTATTAAAAAGCTATCTGCGATTGATTATGAAACTCAATACATTGCTGCACAATCTTACGTACAAGGTATTGTAAAAAACAATTCCGGACAAACAAAAGTGGTTTGGGCAGATACGGAGCAAACTATTTTAAACCTTGCTGTTGGCGAAATTGCCAATATTAAATTAGGCGAGTTCCTACACTCAAAAGAAAATGGGGCTTTGGAAACATTGCAAACCATTTATGAAAAGTTAGGAGGTAATTCGCCTAAAAAGGCTAATTCTGAAAAATTAGCTCAATTAGACGAATTGGCGAAGGCTAAAATTTCAGATCAAGAAGCAGAAATTGCTCGTTTAAAACAAGAGCTTGAAGAGTCTAAAAAAAACAGCGTGAAAGAGTTGGGAGTTGATGATGTTGTTTTGGGTTCCGGAGGAGGAGGTGAAATGACTTTGGAGGAAGCACAAGAAGCTTATCAGAGAAAAATTGGAGATTTGCCCCCACGATTCAAAAACGATTTAGAGTGGATTTTAAGCAAACTTAGATAACAACTGAAAGCACTCGAAAGGGTGCTTTTTTTAATTGACTTGCTATGTATTTAATTGATTTAGTTTATAGAACCGTATTATCTATTGCAAATTCGGATGTTAGAGGTAACGTAAAACCATCTGATGCGAGATTACTTATTAATACAACCATTGAGGAAATATACGAAAGTTATTTTTTTGAACTTAACCGAATGCTCAATCGCCAAAACAGAGGATTGGTAGGTAATGGCATTGAAAATATACCGGATAGAATACGTGAGAAATTAAACTTTTTTTTAGTTACAGATTTTGAAGTATCTAAAAACAATGATGTGTATGATTTACCAAGCGATTTGCGCTATTTGGAAAGCGTGGAAGCTGATAATACTATTGTTGAACTAATAAAAAGTAATACAGAGTTTAATTCAGTCAAGTCAATTGCGAGAAGAATATGTCCGATAGGATTTAAAAACAATTATTCGATTAAGGTATTCCCGGATGCTTTTACGACTGTTCGCGTTAGTTATTTGAGAAACGTTAAGATTCCTAACTGGACTTACGTAGTCGTGAACGGAACGGAGATATTTAATCCGTCCGCATCTGACTTTCAGGAATTGGATTTACATCCAAGCGAAGTGAGTAATGTTATTATCAAAACTTTATTTAAGGTCGGGATTAACCTAAAAGAACAAGATCTTCAACAAGTAATGCAACAGCAAAAACAAATTGAGTTTAACGAAGAAATGCAGAGCTAATGACTGATAAGCAATACATAGAAAACGAATCTTTGCACGGCAAATATCAATACACTTCATTGAGTGATATTGTAGAGTCCATGTACAGAGAATCACTGGATGAGGATTCTTATTTGAAAAATACAAAGCGACACCGAATTTTTGAACACGCTTTGGATGGGATTAAGGAATTGACCAAAGAAGCTGCGAATGATGTTTTAGCTTTTGAAATTACTGTTCCGGATAATTTGTATGTGGTTATGCCAGAAGATTACGTGAGCTGGGTTAGAATTTCGGTTGTGTCTAAAGATACTGTAAACGGAGGATTGTATCTGCAACCATTAAACGAAAACAGAAATATTAATACTGCCATTGGATATTTGCAAGACCACAGAGGAGAGATTTTGTTTGACCATGACGGAAATATTTTAACGGCTGATTCGTCCAATACCTATGCGCATCCGTACCGAAGATACAAGATTTCGGATTTAGGAAGTTGTGGACGATACGTTAATCCGACAGAAGTATCTAAATATGGGGAATTTGTTGTGGACGAACGCAAAGGTAAAATTGCTTTTAGCTCTGATTTAATGGATAAAGAGGTTGTTATTGAATATATATCTGATGGACTACAAGGCGATTTGAGAGAAGAAGAAATTACGATTCATAAGGATTTAGTAAAACCTTTAAAGGATTGGATTTACTACGCTTGTATTGAACGCAAAAGGACTGTTCCAGCCAATGAAAAACAACGTGCTTTGCTACGATACAAAACAGCGTTACACCAAGCCAAGCTTGACCGATTGAATATTAAACTTTACGAAATAGCCAGACACTTTTAATTATGCCAAATATCAGACGTACATTTTACAAAGGAGTAATGAATAAAGACGTTGACGAGCGATTGCTTGATGATGGCTATTTCAGACACGCGGAGAATATTGTCATCAATACTTCGGAAGGAAGTGATGTTGGAGCGATTGAAAAATGCTTGTCCAATAAACAGCTCACTTTTTTAAACTTAGGTCAGAATATTGAAACAATTGGTTCTTATTTCGATGAAAGTAAAAATAAATTATATTGGTTTTGTACTTCAACAATAACAAGTTTTATCATGGAGTACGATTTTAATACCAAAACTCTAAATAGAGTGCTGTTGGATAGCAGACCAATATTAAACAGAGTTTTGAATTTTAATAAAAAACACCCCATAACTGGAATTGACAAACTTATTTCAGAAGATACATCTAAGGATATGTTGCTTTGGACTGACAATAATATGGAGATATGTTGCATAAACATTGAGCGGTCAAAAACATTTACAGATGGTGGTTTTTCAAAAGAAGATATTTATTTGATTAAAAAACCTCCAAAAGAAGCTCCGGATATTAAGTTGACCTACGAGAAAAGTTCGGGTAATAATATAGAAAATAAATTTATATCTTTTGCTTATCGATACAGATATTTAGATGGAGATTATTCGGCTATTTCTCCCTTCACTTCTTATTCTTTTGAAGCAAAAGAACTGGAGGTAGATTTTGATACCCAAGATAATTTAGGAATGGAAAACCGATTTAACTCTGCTACTATACATTATAATACAGGCGACCATCGGGTAAAAGAAATTCAGTTATTGGCAAAAGAGAGTAATTCCAATACTGTTTATATTATTGAAAATATAAATAAAAAAAACGACTCTCTTGGGGATAATCTTATTAAATCAATAAAATATTCTAACAATAAGCTATATAAGGCTTTGCCAGAAAAAGAGTTTTTTAAAGAATTTGATAATATACCACGTAAGGCTAAAGCACTTTGTTTAATGGAGAACAGGGTCATTCTTGGTAATTTTACAGAAGGGTATGATTTAAAAGATACGCAAAACAAAGCTGTACGACCGGATTATGAAGTTTTTTGTTTAAGTAGAGAGATTGATTCGGAGATATATCAAAGTTGGAGTTATCTAACCCAACAGATTACACTTCAAAATAGCCATCCTGTTTATAAATCGGGATGGACGCTTTCTTTTTACCTTAAAATAATGAACAATTACTCTTCCCCTTCACTGAAAGGAAAAGTAATGATTGAAAATACGTTTAATTATGAACTAACTAAAGATTATTCATCTATTAAACAGCTGCATAATGATGTCGATTTTCAGAATTTTATAAGTACTGTAAATGGCTATATTGAATATAATTTAGATAACTGGCAATTAAACCCTACAGACACAATAGTTGATTATCCGTATATCCGTTCATTAATAACAACTGATAGTAATAGTTTAATTATTCATCTTATTAATGGTAAAATGCAACAAGCCCATGGGGTTCAAGACATGCCTGTTATTTTTTCAGATGATACAATAATTAAATTATTTGAAGCTAAAGGAGGGAGATCTGTGAAGAGCAATCGAGATTATGAAGTGGCGATTATTTATGAGGACGAATTTAAACGTTCGTCAACTGCTCTAACATGTTTGAGTAATACGATTCATGTAGGAATGGATAAATCCTCATATAGAAATAAATTAAGCGTAAAGATTAAAAATAAACCTCCAAAGTGGGCAAAAACATATCGTTTAGCAGTCAAGTCTGCTGCCTTAACTTATGACAATCTTATTATAAGTAAGTTTTATCCGGAAGATGAATTCTCCTGGTGTAAGTTAGAGGGGTCTTCAAAAGACAAAGTAAAAGAAGGAGATAATTTAATTTTAAAAAGGGATGCTTTAAAAGAAGCCGGAAGAACAATTTTTGTTCCAGTATTAGAAAAAAAGGATCAACCTAAAGATTTTATAAAAGACAATAAGGATAGTGCTGGTAAGGAAATAATAGAGGAATCTGGGACTTACATTAAGATAAACCCAAAAGGATTTGTTATGGACTCTACAAGTTTTGAAATATTGTCAGATTCTAAATCAGATTACAGAAAATCATCTGGAAATACTCCGGATGTAAGATTAAAGTTGGCAAATATTTCAAACTGGGAAGATTTAGAATTGCCTGAAGGGTCTTCCGTTTATTTATATATCAGCTCTGTGAATCATCTTGACAGTGGACGTTGGGAAAACTGTTTTGAAAAAACATATAACGTTAACCAAAGTAATTATACGCTTAAGAAGTGGTATGATGATTATATTAACAATAAAGATGTATTTGGAAATAAAGGAAATATATCTGAGAACTATAAAGGTAAAATTTTATTAGAAAATAATAACACCCTTTATATTGATGGTACAAGGTCTGCTAGTAGCGGAGGAAGGAGGGGGTATCTGGACGCTACAATTGTTGTTAGAAAAAGTAATGGGTATTTTGTTTTTGAAACCGAAGAAAAGAAAAGTTTAGATACAGGTATTTTTTATAAAACCTCTCAAACTTTTGACATTGTAAATGGATTTCATAAAGGTAACTTGTCGGATCAATCTTCTTTTACTGCTGCGGAAATAGAACTTGATTTCTACAACTGCATTGCTTTTGGTCAGGGAATAGAGAGCTATAAAATAAAAGATCAGTTTAATGCTAATGCATTAAATATAGATTTACAACCAACATCCACAAGTGACGAAGATTACGCAGAAGTTAATCACTATGCAGACTTAACTTATTCAGAAGCTTTTGTTGAGAGTACCGGGTTTAATGGATTAAATTCTTTTAATAGATCTTTAGTCAATTGGAAAGAATTAGGTAAAGAAAATGGCTATATTCAAAAGATAGTTAGTCGTGAGGGGAACTTATTAGTATTTCAAACAGATAAGACAGGACAAGTATTATATGGAAAAGATGCAATGTACAATGCTGACGGCACAAGTAATGTTGCTAAAGTTCCTTATGTGTTAGGAGAATACATACCTTATTCCGGAGAATATGGAATGAGCCATCCTGAAAGTTATGTTCAGGAAAGTAACCGTAGTTATTGGGTTGATTCTAAAAGGGGAGTGGTGCTTAGATTATCTCAAAATGGTATATCTGAAATTGTTTACGGTTTGGAAAATTGGTTTAAAAATATTTTATCCAATAAAGCCAATGCTAAGATAATAGGAGGATATGATCCATATAAAAAATTATTTTTATTAACTATTGGAGATAATCTGCCATATATTCCGATAATCAATTCAGGAGTATTGCAACAACAGTTTAATGTTTCCGATCCTTATACCTATGAGTTATCTATTCCTAATTTAAACGGAGAAGCTTTGTTTCAATACAATATTACTCAAGGGTATGCAACAGTAGAAGCTGTACATAATGGAATTAACTATGTACATTCAAACGTAACCGGAATTGGAGAATTGGCAGTTCCTGTATTGAGCCAAACCGGATTTGCTCCGTTTTCTTTACTAACAACTACTGCTGAAGAAGAAACAGAAATAGCGCCTATTCAAGTAACGGTTACTCCTACTACTCCGACGGCATCATACAGTATTATGAGTATTGCGCCAACCGGAGACGAGCAAAAAATAACATATATTGTTATCAGTAGTGAAAAAACATACGGCATAACGGCAACTAATGGTTTTACTTGGGGAGATTTACAGTATTACTCAGAATCTGTAAGTATTGACGATTCGGTTATTAATCAATTTCAAAGTGAATCAGGTATTCAGGGAGTTGGAAAATTCCCAAATATAAACTCTTTGGTAAGGATAAATAGCGTTTTTGACAATACTATTCCTTATGACGATACCAATTTTGAAATGAAATATTTGATAAGTCAAGAAGATTACACATCGGACGATTTAGAAACTATTCTTGATAACTCTACCAAACTTGTATTGGAGTTTTCGGAGGATGATAAGAACAAAATTATTTCTGGAAACTTTGAATTTAATGAAGAAGGTAATATTTATGTGATTTGGAATTTTGGCAGTTATATAGAAGAAGAACCGCAACCGGAATTTCCTATACTACCACCTATATTGTTTGAATTGCAAAAAGAAACGGATTTATCTGTAAAAGTAATCATCACAACCGGGACTGATTTAGAAGCTTTATCTCATCACGAAATATCATTTAGACAATTGGGAGTTGAAAAATGGTCTATTCCGGTAGATGTTGATGCGCCAAATGCGGTTATGGAGCAAGAAACTATAATTGATGTTTACGAAGCCAGAGCTGTATATGAATTTAGAGTTCGCGCGGTTGGATTAAACGGAGAAGTATCGGAATATTTAATGAAAGAAATTGATTTATCATGATTACAATAGGATTTAAAGAAAAAGAAACAGGATGGGTGTCTTTTTTCAGATACCTGCCAGATGCTTATATGCGATTGGGCGGTACTGCTTTTGTGATTAAAAATGGCGATTTATGGCAACAAAATGACAAAGGGAATCCAATTACCAATACTTTTTTTGGCACTAAATACGCATCAAAAATAAATACTGTTTTTAATGATGTTCAAACTGAAGATAAGATTTTTAAAAACTTTATAATTGAAGGAAATGCGCCTTGGGAAGTTAATATAAAAACAAACTTAACAGAAACAAGTTTAAAAACAACAGATTTTGACAAGAAAGAAAGCCGATACTTTGCTTTCTTACGAGGAAATGAAAAGCAAAACGATTTTAATGGAAACTCACAAGGCATTGGTGTATGTCGAAGTTTTTCGTCTAATATTCTCTATTTTGATTCAGTTAGTTCACTGATTAATGTAGGCGACAAAGTGTTTAGGTTAGAGGGAGAAAATACTGTGTCTGTGGGTACAATTACTGAAAAAGGAGAAGGATATATTACGCTTGATTCTCCTTTGTCCGGAGCAAATGGGTTTTTCTTTTTTTCGACAAAAAATGAGCGCGCGGACGGTGGAGAAATAAGAGGATATTATGCAGATGTGGAAATGATTAATAATGATGACAGGCAAGTGGAGTTGTTTGCTATCAATTCTAATATCGTGAAAAGTTATGTTTGATAAAAGATTACTTACCGAATCGGATTACGATCAATTGGTGGAATGGTGGAAATGGCACAGATTTACACCTCCGTTGAAAGAAATGTTACCCGACAACGGAACGTGTGGAATTATGCTGTCTAAAAATGGAGTAAATATCATAGCCGGGTTTCTCTACTTTACCAATTCAAAAATGTGTTGGATAGAGTTTATTGTTTCTAATCCAGACTATCGAGAACCGGACAGAAAAAAAGCTAAACAACATCTGATAGATAATTTGTGCGACTTGGCAAAACAGCACGGGTTTATGGTTGCATATACCAATTTAAAGAATGCTTCATTGATTAAAGATTTTGACGCTTGCAATTTTATACAAGGTTCTAAAGAAACAATAGAAATGATAAAAATACTATGAAACCTTAAATTTAGTTACATTAAATTAGTTATTAATATAATTAATATTTATATTGATGTAAATAAAAATGTATCTTTGAATAGTTGAATCTTAAAACGAAAGAAGATGGCAGTAGGTACAGTTGCAGCAATTACAGGCGGAATGGGTTTGCTTAGTTCAGGAGCTTCTATAATAGGAGGATTGAACCAAAAGAAAAAAGCAAAAGCGGAATTAAATTCTTATGAAAGGCAGGATTTATTAAATGCTGCGGAAAGTATAGAAATATCTACTCTCGGTACTGATCTTATGAGAGAAGAATCTCAACGTACAGTTGCTAATATAGTTGATGCTTTGCAAGGTGGGGGGAGTAGAGTTCTTGGAGCTTCATTACCGCAACTTCAGGCAGGAATAAATCAAACAAATCGACAGATTCAGGCAGATTTAGACCAACAGGTCATTAATCGAGAATACGCTATTGCTAATGAGGAAGCTCAACTCAGAGGTATAAGAGAGCAAAGAGATAACCAAAATATTGGTGCTTTGCAAAGCCAATATATGGCAGGAGAGCAAAATGTTTGGAATGGAATTACAGGCGCAATCGCTTCGGCAGGCTCTTTAGATGGAGCAATAGGTGATAAACAACCTGAGCAGAGGGAAATGCAAACTTCTCTATCCAAATCAATTACACCTAAGTCCCAAACATATTATAATCCTTTTGACGGAATTACGCCTTTTACACTTCCTGCTGTAAATACATTATTTACAGAAAATCAAATGAAACCTAACCAAAATTTAATATAATGGCAGGTAATAACACAAATGTATACGCAACCTCTCAACCAAATCAATTCAGTATAGCAGATACAGTTGTAAAACAGGATCAGCTCAATTTGCAGCGTCAAGAACAAAGGAGACGAGAGCAAATGTTTGAACAACAAAAAAAAGAGAAAGAGCAGCTTAAAAAAGAAAAATTAAGAGAGCGTATTTTAAAAGTTCCTAAAGGATATGATACCGGATCTACTTCTTTAAATGAATTGCAATCACGTATAATCATGCAGGCTGTAAACAGAAAAGGAGAAATATACGAAAAGCTATTATTAGATAAAAACATTCCTGATTCAGAAAGAATTAAACTTGAATTGGAAAGTCAAAATCTTGATATGATTCCTGAGAATCTGAAATTGGCAACAAACAATTTCACAAAACTTATAGGTGATTACCAAAAAGGCGTTCAAGAAGATTCTTTTTTTAGAAATATGGACTTCGAAAAAATGGCTATGAATGGCTTTGAAAATTATATAGGCACAATAGACGAAAACGGATTCCCTTTGGTGGGATTTAAAGATATTGACGATGATGGGAAAATTGATTTAATGCCATGGAACAACTTAAAGGATGGTATTGGGGTTTGGGATTTCCTACCTAAGCTTAATTATGATAAAATGATAGGAGAAATGACAAAGGGGTTAGGAACAGTAAAAACCAAGGATCGTAACGGGTATGATATTATCACAGAAAAAGGCATCCCATTAGATTTAGCAAAAGTATCTGCAAAATCAATGATGTATGATCCGGATGGGGGGTTAACAAATTTTGCTAAATCAAGATTAACCGAATTAGGTTATAATTATAATAATGCTAGTTCGGATGTTATAAAAGAGATTGAGAGAGATGTAACTGAGCGAATATTAAATTCAAAAGATAGAGAAAGTTTACGAGAAAGAGATACTACTTCAGAGCAAGGTGCTTTAAACAGAGCGCAAAGAGAAAGACATTATCAGGATAATAAAAATAAAGAAACAACAGGAATTGGAGAAGCTGTTGAACCTACTGAGGGTACTTGGAAGAGCTTTTATAACACTATACCAGACGGGGTTAAATCTGTTCCTATTTCAAATTCAAAAACTAAATTTAATTCTTTAAAAAGTAAAGATAAAACTTATTCAAATGTGACTATAGATAACTATTCTTATGACAAGAATGGGGAAATTTTAATATCTGGAAGTTACCCTGAAAAACAAACCGTTGTGGGAGAAGACGGCTTTACTAATACTACATCTGTAGAGAATAAGCGTGTAAGAATGAAAGGAAATAAAGAAATTGAATCACGTCTAGCAAAAATGGAGGGGGTAACTATCGAAGAATTGAGGCAAAGAGCAAATTTTACTCAACAAAATATGAGTAATGATTTACCTGATATTGATGGACTTCCAAATCTTTAAAAATGAGCGATAAAAAATATAAATACAACGGAAAGGAATATGATTATTCCGACCTACAATCGAAATACGGAAATAGGGTTGATGAAGCTATTAATAAGTTTGGTTTTGAAGAAATTACTCCCGAACCAAAATACTCTTATAACAACAAAGAGTATTCTTTGTCAGATTTAAAAAATAAGTACGGAGACAGAACAGACGAAGCGATTGAAAAATTTGGATTTAAAGAGATAGGAGCAAAAAAAAAAGACTCTTCCGATTTTTCTGTTCTCGAACAAAATTCGGGTGCTGTTTCGGAAAATGGTTCATTGGAGTCTTCTCAATATAAGGAGGGGTCTGCTTTCTGGAATCAAGAAAAAATAAAGAGCAATAATCCAGAAATAACAAGGCTATTTGATGATTATCAAGCAGCCAAAACTGTTTCTGATGACCGAAAAAAGGAGATTACACAATCGGTTGATGATGAAATTAATCAAAGCGGTGTTTGGAATAATATTAAAGATTATGGCAAAAGAGCTTTAAATTTTATGATTGACACATCTTTGGCAGGAGTTCCAAAAGATAAACGCTCTGGAATACGAGAAAAACTTCATTTAGAAACTAATCCTTTATCTGACGAATTAAAACAGGTTAATGAAGAGTATAAACAAATAGTATCACAAGCTAAAGCAGACAATAAACCAATTCCTATTATTACTGACGAACAAAAGTTAGAAAGAGCCAGAGATTTAAAAATTGAAAAGCAAATAAATTCTCAATCTGAAAGTCAGGTTCGTTCATTTTTAAAAGATTCAGAATCAAAAGTTGATGAGTTTGGTATGTCGGATAAGGATAAACTAAATTTATTTCAATACTCAGAATTGGCTTCTCTGTCAGAAAAAGACAAATTGAATTTGGCGCAGCAAAATATTCAACGTGCAGAGATAAACAATCTTTCGAAAGAATTGAAAAGTCTTGCTGAAAAAGCAAGAAAAACAGAATTGTCCGAAGAAGAAAAAAATCAAGGGATAGCTTCTTATCAGAGATATAATGAAGTTGTTGAGGAAGCTAAAAATACCTATGAGGAATTTATATCCAATAAAGACGATATCGGGAATGCTAAAGATAATATAGATCTTCTTAAAAGAAATTATGGATGGCTTAGAAATTTTGCAGATAATGCCGGAGCTACAGGACTTGATTTAACTGCCGGATTGGTAGATGCTAGAGAATGGATAGCTAATGCTACTGGTACGAATAATCCATTATTATCGTATAGAATAAGAGAAACAAGCAAGCTTCTTAGAGAGACTTCCGGAGATACTAGGGAAGGTATTGCTAAGCCTATTTCTGTAGAAGATATAAATACACTTAGTGATTTTGGACAATGGTTTTGGAATACAGCAGTAGCGAGTCAAGTTCCTATTTACGCAGCAGTAGCAACTGGTGGAATTGGTTTAGGAGCATTGGGCGTGTCGGCTACCGGAACTCAATATCAAGAAATGACAAATGATGAGTCTGATTATAATTATTGGCAAAAAACGCTTGTACCGTTAGGTTACGGAGCTTCTGAAACTTTGTCTGCTTATGTTGATCGAATGGTGATGATGAATGCAGGTAGGATTATGCGTTCGGCTACGGAACCAGAACGCAGAGTCATTGCTAAAGGAATGTGGGAAAAAGCAAAAGAAGCTTCTAAATTAGGTTTGGAAGTTGCTAAGAATGCTACTTATGAAGGAGTAGACGAGGCTGCAACGGAAATCATGCAAAACCTAATGGATATTTATGCATTGGATAAAAAAGATGTAGGAGTGTTTGATAATGTTTTAGATGCCTCTGCTGCGGGCGCGGTAATGGGAGCTGCCTTTCCGTTTTTAGGAGCAATAGCTGGACGAACCATGAAACCTTTTAGTCTTGACAACCGATTAGGGAAAATAAACAAAGAAATTCTGTCTTTTGAAGAAGCTTTAAAAAATCAGGATTTATCTGAAAATGAGCGAAAGATTATAGAAAACCAATTAGTAAAAGCTAACCAAAAAAATCTGGGATTGATTTTAGAAGAAGCTAAAAATATATCCGAATTTTCTCCAGAACAATTTCAGGCTTTGAAAACTATAGAACGTACACAGGCAGATTTACAAAACCAGGCAAAAGAAATCTTAGCTTCTCCTAATATGGAGCAAAGTATGAAAGACCAAATTGTAGGTAATTTAAAAGCAGAGTTTGAAGCAGTTGAAAATAATCGAATAGGAATCATTAACGGTAACGCTAATGATTTGTTGGGATTGTTGGAACAAGATGAAGTTATCCGATTAAAAGAGGAAGCGTCAAAAGAATTGATACAGGAAAAGAACCCGAACGGAGATAAAAGTGTTAGGATTGAAGATGCTGAAATATCACAGCGTGCTTGGGAGAATTACAAAAAAGAAAATTTACTAAATGAAACAGCACAAGCAGAAAATATTAATGATGATGGAGATATTCGATCTGGAGTTAATCCGTTGGATTCAGTTGAAGGAGAGCAAAACAACCAAACAGATGAAGGTGGAGAAATACAAAGTTTACAGTCCTCCGATAACATACAAAGACCTCAAGTCGTAAAAGCTTCTGAAAACGGTAAAGAATATACTATTTCTCAGTCAGAAGGAGGGAAAATATTTTTTACAGATAAAGACGGTAAAGCTCCAAGCGAAAGAACATCTAAACGACTCGCTTTGGAATATGCTAAACAAGTTGATTTAACCGAAGGTAAAAGAGCGGATGAATCTGTTGATGCGAGGGATGTTGAGGGAATGGAATCAGCGAGTGAGCAAAGCAAATTTGTTGCGGAAAACTCACAAAATCCAGTTGAAATTGCTGAATCTATTTTAAATAATGAGATTGAGAATTACAGAGACGAATTGGATTATAAACAGCGAGTTATTGCTGAAAACTTAGGACACGTTAGTAGAGAAAGTTTTATCCAAAATTCGGACGAAACACACGTAAAAGAAAACGGCAGTATTCCTATTCAATACCTCAGAAAAAACGGAACTCCATTAGATACAAAAGCTAAAGAACTAAGCGAAATTGCAGGAGTTGAAATAACGGAACAAGACCTTGTTGATTTTATACTTGACAATCCGTCAGGTACACAAACCTTTTTAAACAATGGTTTCCATACCGATATAAGCAACTTAAAAGCAAGGTTTGAGGAAGTAACAGGACTTCCGGCTACAAATGAGATTCTTCAAGAAGTTATTAATCAGAACGATATAAAATCAGAACGATTGAATAATTCTGCTTCTTTAGACTTTATGTCTGATGAATATTTTATAAATTTACAAAACGAAATAGAACAATATGAGCAAGAAACCAATAACTCGAAAATTGACACCAGCAGAGAGGAAATATCTTCAGTCGAAAATGGCTCAAAAAATGATAGACAATCCGGAAATATACAAAATGGTTCAGGAAAGAATCAGGGAGTTGAAAGCCAAGGAATCGAAAGATTACAAGGACAACGACAAGAAAGCACTCGAATACATCAAGAAATCCAAGACTATGAAAATAGACTGGGAGAAAGAATTAGAGAGACAGAATCACAACGCAAAAGACCACTCGACAGACACGAAAGAGAAGATGTAGAAAAACAAACCGCTTTTGATTACGCCCAAGAAAATAATCTTTGGACGGATGATTTACATACTTTAGGAGAAATTGGTTTAAAAGGCGGTAATGAAAACACATTAGTTTTAGACAAAGAAAACGGTGTTGTTTATAAATCAAACAATCTTCTTAATTCTCAAAACAGTATTTCCCAATTCTTTGAGGGAATAGATGGACACAATGAAATTTTCCCAAACAGCAAGTATTCTTTTGTAGGCTTTACAGGAATGGAAGGCAATAAAAACAGAACGCCTTACGTAGAGCCTATTGTTAAACAAGATTATATTCCTAATGCTGAACAAGCAAACCAAAGTGAGATAGATGCTTATATGGCATCTAAAGGTTTTGAAAAAATTAATGACCATACTTTTAAAAACGAAGAATATACGGTATCAGATTTACGTCCACGAAATGTATTAAAAGACCCGGAAGGTAATATCCATGTTATTGATGATATTGTAAGAAAAAACAATCCTGCACAAACAAAAGACAACCCAACAGATAATAAAGCGGAAAATGTTTCGGAAAAAACAACTATATCCAAACCTATATTTAGAAAATTAGTCCAAGTTTTTCAAGGTTTTTTTGGAACTGGAAATGTGCATAGTGATTCCGAAAAGCTCAAAAAGATATTAAACTCAAATCCTAATAATGTGTTTTTTCAGGAACAATGGGAAAACCAAAAAGAAAGAGAAAGTATAATATCACAAGCTAAATCTGATGGTACTTATTTAAAAGCTCCTAACGGAAAAGAAACAAATCTGAATGAAAAACAATGGGTGGATGTACGCACTAAACAATTTAAAGAATGGTTCGGAGATTGGGAAAATGATGCTGAAAATGCCTCTAAAGTAGTTGATAAGAATGGAGAACCTATGGTTGTTTATCATGGTACGAATACGATTTTTACAGAATTTAAACGAAGTGAAAGCAAGGGCACTCATGGAGAATCAGATCAGTTGGAGGGTATTTATTTTGCTGATAATATTGAGGCAGCAGAATGGTTTACTGATACTGGAAATATTGTACCTGCATTTTTAAATATTAAAAATCCATATCAATCAGAAAGAGTTAAAACACTAAAAGAAGAACAGAATAGCGATTCTGCAAAAGGTGTTTCTCAAAAAATAGAGAAGCAAGGGTTTGACGGTATTTTGCTAGATGTTGGTTTTGTAGCAAGAGGAGAGCAGAAGTTATATTTAGCTTTTAACCCCAACCAAATAAAATCTGCAACTGATAACGTTGGTACTTTTTTTGAAAACAGTAACGACATTCGTTTTATGCAAACTCCAAACGGAACAATTTGGGGAGCTACTTATTTGAATGAGAAAGGAGAAAGAGAAATCTATATTAATGAAGAAAGATTAAGTCCTGAAACTTTGTTGCACGAAGTTTATCATCCTTTTGATGATATGATGAAACAAGCGGCTGATAAACAGGAAGATGTTCATGCGATGGTTGCTATTGCTAAACTTGACAAATTAGCTAAGGAAAACGGCTACTTAGAAAAAGTACAAAACAATCCAGCTTACCAAAACAAAACGTTGGAAGAGCAACAATCAGAAGCTCGTGTTCAAATGATTGGCGAGATTGGAAACAAACAACTGGATAAAACTTTTTACGAAAAACTGCAATCTGCTGTAAAAGACGCTATACGATGGATGGCAAAACAATTTGGAATTTCATTAAAAGGATATTCTCCGGAACAAATAATGAATCTAAGTCTGGACGATATTGTAAAAGCAAGCTTGGCAAGCGCACACAAAGGAGAGTTTAAAAATGAAAATACATCTCCTATTAGTATAAAAGAGAGTGTAATGTCTGAATTAGAAAGTGGTAAAATAAATATAGATGATGTTATAGCTAGAGAATCTGAAGTATTGAGTAACTATAATGATGTTTATGGGAAAGATAGTAATCAAGTTTCTGAACAAAAGAAAGTCGTCGAATCTCTTAAACAATTTAAATCGGAATCAAGCAAACCTAAGGTGCAATTTTCTATAAGTTCCAAAGTAAAAGATTCTTTTGATAAATTAAACAACAAGATAAATAAAAGTATAGGGCGTGATTTAACTCTGTCATTAGAAAGTTCCACAAAAGCTAATAATGAAATAATATCAAAAGTAAAAAAGCTATGGAATAACACATTTAAAAGTAGCGCAGGACTAAGTTCTTTTAATAAACAAAATGTTGATTTTTTTGAAATAATTAAAGGATTAGAAAGGAGTGAATCTAGTGTTATCGATGGCTTAAAATACGAAACAAAACAATTTAAACTGATACTTAGTAAAATTGGAAATAAAGACGCACTGAAAGTTAAGAATGCTAAATTGAGATTAGTAAATGATTATATGTCTGGAATGGATGTGGATCTAGCTTTTCTTGATACAGAAACTATTTCTCAAATAGATTTTTTTAGATCTAGAATAGATAATCTATCAAATAATATCATAGAAGTATTACTAAAAAAAGCTTCTACGTTAGAGGATAGCTTGTCGAAACAAAATGAAGACTCTTTATCTTCTGATAGAATAAAAGAATCTATTATCAACGTCTATAAAATAGTTGAAAAAATAGAAGATAACAAAGGTAAGTATATTACTCGTTCTTATCAGGCTTTTTTAGACAACAAGTATATAGATAGACTTACTGTTTCAAAATCAAATATGAGTGAGGTGAATAGAAAAAAGATAGATAAAGCTGTGGAATATTTGATTAACGAAGAAGGGCTATCGAAGAAAGAATCAGAAGCTAATATATATGAATATCTTGATTCTATTAAAAAAGGATTTGATTCAAAGGGATATGCATCATCAAATAATGGAGCTGCCAAAGCTCCGTTTTTAAAGAAGAGAAAAGATTTGCCGAAAGAATTTAGAGAATTGCTTGGCGAAGTACAAGAACCTTTATACAACTATGTAAATACTGTGTATGGCATGAGTAACTATCTTGCTAGTCTTACATATCAAGAAAAACTATTGGAGGGATTGATTGAGAGCGGAGTTGGTTCTTATGAATCAACTTCAGGATATACCAAATTATCTTCTAATTCAGAAAATTGGAGTGTTCTATCAGATTTGTATGTGCCAAATGGATTTGCTCAAGCTTTAAATGATATACAACCTGAAGGAAGGATTAAGGAAGATTGGGCGAGAGCTTTAGTTGGATTAACAGCTATTGCAAAAGTTGGTAAAACAGTATGGTCACCGACAACAACGGCAAGAAACGTACTTAGTGGAGTGTTCTTAGGGATAAATTCAGGTCATTTAACGTATAATGCAAAATATGTTTCTAAAGCATTAAATCAAGCTTTTAGTGCAAAATCAGTATTTACAGAAGTGAATGCGAAACAATTAAGAGCAGAACTTATTGAACAAGGCGTTATAAATGATGGAGTTAATTCAGGAGAATTAAGAGCTACATTAAATGACTTTAAAAGAAATATAGATAGATTAGTTAAAACTAATCCTTTAGAAAAATCAGCCGAAGCTGTTCAAACGTTATATGCATTTGGTGATGACTTTTATAAAGTTGTAGGTTACCTTACAGAGAAACAAAGATTTATAAAGTCAGGAATGAGTGAAACAGAAGCAGCTACTAAAGCAGGTTATAGGATTAGAGGTGGATATCCTACATATTCTTATCTATCTCCTATGATGAAAAAATTGCGAAGATTTCCTTTAATGGGAACATTTGTGTCTTTTCCATACGAGACAGTAAGGAGTACTAAGAACAATGCTATGTATGTTTTGGAAGACTTCAAGGATGGTAGAATATCAATGGCAATGAAAAGGTTAGCTGGGATGATGGTTGCTAGTGCGTTGCCAGCAGTTCTTTCAGTTTATACTAGGGCTTTAATTGGGTGGGGTGATGATGATGAGCAAGCATTAAGAAAAACGCTTCCTGATTGGCAAAAAAACAGTTTATTAATATACTCTGGAATAAAAGACGGAGAACCTTCTTTTTTTGATGCAACAGCTCTATTCCCCTCAGAAGTTTGGCTAAAGCCTATAATGACAGCTATTGGGCAAAGAAAGGATTATGATTCAGCATTAGAACAACTCTCTAGTGGTATGGATGAGTTTTTAAGCCCTTACTATGATGCTGATTTAACTGTAAAAATGATGTCTGAATTATATTCTAACAAAAATCAATATGATCAGAAAATATATGAATCAGATAATTTATTCGAAGCAATATTTAAAGACCCTACAAAAGTGACCAATCATATAATGAAAGGAGCTGGACCAGGTGTTTATAATAATATTTCTGAATTTGCTAGAGCTAATGATATTATGCCTGAGTTTTTTGGGGAGAGAATAACAAGTTATGGACGTGAGTATACTAATGAAGATGCATTACTTGCTTTGGCTGGATTCCGATTTAGCACTATCAACTTTTATTCTTCAATGCTTTATATGGGGTATGATTTAAAAGATGATGCAGCTAAAGTAAGATATGATCTAGCTAAAAAAGCAAAAAGGAAAAAAGCTTTTAATGAAGAAGAGATTGCTGATATTATTTCTGATTACAATAAAGGTTATTCTAAAGTGGAAAAGGATTTAACTAACATGATAAATACTGCTAGAAAGTTAAATATGAGTGAAGATAAAATACAAGACGCTATTTCAACTTCTTTCGCACTTTCTAAATCTGATTATCAATTTTACCTTCATACAGGCAAACTTCCTTTGAAAATAATATCTGAAAAATCATACCATGATTATTTAAAGAAAATGGGGAATGTGTACAAGGATGAAAGAATCAAATCTGATATCAAAGCTTTCTTCGAAAAGAATGTAGAAAAAATTAATAGGTCAATTCGTCAAGAAAATTCAAAGAAAATGAAATAGAAAACAGAGCTATCAACGCAGAGGTTATGTTTGAGTATGGTAAGTTGGTAAAATAATGTCAAAAAATTTGTGTCCCAGAAAAAGTATTGTACTTTTGTTGTCATTATACGACAACATATGTGCTTTACATTTGTAGTCTTAAGAGTTTAATTGTACCTGATTTTTATTATGGAGTTACAAAAAAAATCAGATTGCAATTTTAAAAGCGCAGGTAAATTATTGGATTATCAATTATACGCTTCGAGTGTTCATTGTTCTTACTATTCTTGTTTTCAAGCTGTTGTGGCTTTCTATTTAGACAAATCAAAAAGAGATTATTCAGAGGTACAAAAGGAAATTAGTGATACTAAAAGAAAGGTACACACTTACTATATTGACAAAGTGTGCGGTATTCATATATCGCAATCAGCAAATATAAATAAGCATAAGGAAAGCAAGACGTTAAGGGATTTGTATAAGAATTTGAAAGAACTAAGAGTAGAAGCTGATTACCACAATGTGGATATGAGTGAAAGTGAAGCAAAAAAAGCGTTTGAAAATTGCGGTCAACTAATAAAAAAGTTAAATTCATTGGTATGAAAGAGTCAATAGAGTTTTTGAAATCAGAGTTAGAAAAATTATCTAATAAGTTTGAAGATGCTTTGATTAGATACGAATACATCGAAAAGACTAATTTGCATTTAATCGAGGTAAAACCTTACGATTTATATGATAATATCGAATATTTAGAAGCTGAGGAAAAATTAGAAAAAGATTTTGAAGATAAATTTCCAAACGAGCGTTTTTTATATTTAGGCGAGTTTCCTTTGTTTGAAATAAATGAAGCTATTGTGGAGTTTGGTTATGAATCTAAAATAGTAAGAAGAATTATTGATTTTGATTGGTTTAATAATAGTATAATTAATTATCCTAATAAACAGAATATAAATTATAAAGAGGTTGGTTATTATACTTCTGAAAACAATTACACTTTAGCTGCATAATAAGTTATGGAAGAAAATAAAGCAGACTTTCAATTTAAAGGATATAAGATTTTAAAGTCATCAATAGAGATAAGAGAAGATTATAAAAAATTTAAAGATTTTGATTTTGGTTTGGATGTGTCTGGAATATATAAAAAGTCTGATAACTTATTTAAACTAAACCTCAATCTGATGATTAAAAACGAGGATAGCGGTTTTTTATGTGAGGTTAGCACACAAGGAATGTTTAAAGTTCTAAATACAGAAGATAATAGTATTTTGAATAATTACTTTTACACTAATGCTACAGCGTTGCTTTTTCCTTATATTAGAGCTTATATCACAAACCTAACGGCTCAATCCGGTATTGATGGGGTTATTTTACCTACAATGAATTTAAGTAAAATTGTAAATGAAGATTTTAAAGATAAGATAAAAATTGTAGATTAAACAACCAGAGCCTCGTAATTGAGGCTCTGATTTTTTTTTACTTGTTTAAGGTATTCATATCAATCGCAAGTCCTTTTTCGATTAGGTTGTATATGTCATAATGATTTTCTATTAACCATTGTACTAATCCGAAAGGTAGAAATTCTATATAATGATGCAAATTACTATTGTTTAGAGATTGCGTAATTAAATCTTTCAATCCTTTATTATCTGAAAAATAATCCGTGCTATGATGGTCTGTTAGATGTTCTAAATCTCCTTTCCATAAATCTGAAAGTGGGCGGAGGATTGGTATCACGTCTTTGATATTTGCTTGACCAAAATCAAGAAAAGGAGAAATGACTTCTATTCCTCGTGAACAAATAGATAACCCTATCACTTCATGTTGATATTCATCAGCTTCAAAAGTGACTTTCAAACCATAGGGTAAATACGGTGCTAAATGTTTTAGTTCTAATTCCATATCTTACGATTTTTGCTCTTTATTAAAATAACATAAGTAATAATACATCTGCTTTTCATCATCCCATCCTTTTTCGATAAACTTGTCAGCACTTTCCGGGTTCACAAAATCAAGTTTGATTGTGATGTTAGTGTCCAGATTGATTACGCTTTTTAGCTTTCTTCTAACGTCCGTAACTGCGCTGTTTGAGATTGGGAAAGTGGTTAAATCTTCGATGCTGTATTTTTCGCCCTTGTCCACTTTGTAGTTTTTGAACTCGGCAATTATATCCGGATTATCGATGACTTCGTTTAAGAAGTTAGTTTCTTCAAATTCATCATTTTTGGCAAAGTAGTTTACAGAGCGATTCATAAACATTACTTCCTCTTTTTTGTCTTCAGCAGGCAAAACGACTTCCTTAGCAAAGTCCTGGCAAAATTTCAGATACTTTTTGGTATGAAAATTTTCGTCTTCAAAAATATCAAGTCCTAAAAAATGTTCCATCCAATAGCGAGCATCGTATTTGTTGCTGTCGATGGTTAGGATTTTATACCCTTCTTCTTTTTGGATGTTGAAAATAAGGCATCCTTTGTCTAATTTGCTTAGATTGATTCCTTGTTCTAAGCGCATTTGGAGTTCTGATCCTTCGGTTTCAAACTGGAGGAAGTCTTGTTTTATTTCACTTTTAAAAATTCCGATGGCATCAACGGTATTGTTGTCAATGGAAACATTGGTCAAATAAGCTATATAAACTTCTCCGTTTTTGATATGCGGATGGTTGGATTGAGCAAACAGATGTCTTGCTATTTTTTCAGAAACGTTATGTAATCTATCCGTATGAGTAAATATCTCATTTGCACATTGATACATTTCGTTGTAATCCAAATCCACGTCATGTGCGAATTTGAAATAATTCTCTTCTTTTTCCCGAAAGGATTTAAAGAAGTATTCTTTTAGTAATGGCGACAATTCATCGCTTAGTTTGTAGGGAGTTTCAGATATGTGTACTCCTTCGTTTCTACTTTTGTTTCCAACTTTGTGTATTGACAAAGTTTCAATGTGTGTGTTGAATAAATTAATCATTGTATTAAAATTTAAAGGGTTTATAATTATCTCTAGTATCCGTAATAAATCATAACATTATTTTCCCAATCGAATGTTTTATAAATTCTAACTAACTCAAAAACTGAATACTCATATTTACAGCTATTTGTAACAGCAGTCCCTCGTTCAAGATTGTAAGGTCTTCTGTTATGTGTCCAATCAAAATGCATTTGTTTCATATGTTCAATGATTTTATAAATAGCATTTTGTTCTTCTTGAGTTATTTTAGAAAAATCAAAACTGTGATTGTTATCAGGGAATCTGTATTCTGTACTAACTGAATTTAAAAAATCACTATGTTTTATTGAATACTCTTCTTTGATGATATTGGGAAAGAAAGGAGCTAACATATCTTGTTGATACTTCTGTACTTTTAAAGAATAATAATCAATGATATAAGCAAGGAATTCTTTTGTAACTATATGCAAATCGTTATCAGAAGAATAATACTCTTTTGTATCTTCTTTTTCAAAGAATTGATTTACTGATGTTTCAGGTGGAGTAAAATCTGTGTACTTTCCAAATTCATATAATTCAGTTCCTAAATCATAAACACCTACGTGCCCATTATCATCAGGATCTTCTTCATTATAGATTTCTCCTTTATACTCAAACAGTTCTTTTAAAGTCATGCCTTTAAGTTTGTCGTACTCTTCTTTAGGCAAAAAACCTATGTATGTTCTATATCCCATAACTACTCTATATTTTCGTGAATGTTTCCAATTACTTCTCTATCATTTGGATTCCAATAGCTTTTTTGTGTACCCCACTTTTCTCCTTTATGATGAATAGTTAATGAATAACTATGTCCCGTTTCTCTCCAACTAATAGATACTTTATATTCTTTTACTTTATTACTTCCTGACTTTGAGCATTTCCATTTAAGATAATCCCCCTCAAAAATCTTTGTTCCGTTTTTGTCTAATAACCCTGTGAATTGCCCGATTGTTTCGGGAATTACTTCATACCAATCGAAAGTGTCGTGATTATAACTTACTACGATACAAGGGTATCTGTTTAAAGTTTGCCCATCTGTAACCATCACAAGATAACCCTCAACCCATTCTTTATCTCTGGTTCTTTTACCTCTAAATAATATCTCTCTCATAACTATTGTTTTATTTCGTTAATATCTACTGCTAAACCTTGGTCAATAAGACCGAATACATCGTAATGATTTCTTAACAACCAATTTAGTATTCCCTCACAGTCTGTAATTGGATAATACATATTTGTATTTTTTTTGATTTGCCAAACCCCCTCCTTTTCCGCTGGTATAACCGCCTGCTATGTTTTTAGAACCATAAGGGGAGTCTATAATTGCTAAATCAAAATAGTTGTCAGGATAACGAGGCATAAGCTCCATGTTATCCTCGTTCGTAATCGTAATTTTATCGGTTATTTTCATTATTTTTCAAAATAAAATGTTACTTGTTTTTGTTCTTTACATTCAATCAATCCAAACCTTTCCGCTAATCTAAAAGTTGGTCGGTCTCTTCTAAGTCTATCTATTTGCTTACTGATCTCTTGTCTAAATGTTTCTATTGAAAACACATCTTTAAACTTATTACAACTGCGACAGGATGGATTCATATTTATCTCATCATTCACATCGTAATCATATTCATGCATAGGAAAATTTCTTTTTGAAATTATATGGTCAACCTGCATTTCATTATAATCAATTATACACCCACAGTAAGCGCACTTACCGTTGTATTTTTGATACACTTTCTGCCTTATTTTCTTTCTCATAATTCCGTTTCTTCTATCAGTTTACTTACTTTATCCGCAAATTCAAAAACTTCATCCTCTGGTCGCATATCATAATCACTTACCATTTGTAGAAACTCTTGTAATAACGCAAGCATTTCAGGTGCTTTTGATTCCAACTTACAATCTATTATTTCTTTATCTTCAATATTGTTCAATCTATCTATCTCAGCAGATATTAAAGCACCTGCTTTTATTAATTCCCTTACTCTATCTTCAGGAGTAGGCTTCCAATGTTTATCATGCCATGGAAACCATCTAGGAAACCATCTTTTAGTTTCTACATTTAATGATTGATATTTTGTCCTATGTCTGATAGACATAGCATAGCAAGCAGCCGCATTTGCCAATTCTTCATTTTCGTATTGCTTATCATGTTTTGTTGTATATCCTTCTATCTCGATTTGTCGCTTTCTTTCATTAGCAATTAATTCTATTCCTGTTTTTAGTTCTATTTTTTTCATGTCTTTTTATTTTTTTGTTTATTATATAATTTTTCAATTCGTTTATTTAACCTTATTACTTCTTGATGTAGATCTTTAATTTCACGATTTTTTTTATCTAAAACCTCATTGTATATTTTCTTTTCAAATCGGTAAAAAGAATGTGTTACACATATACAATCCTCTATGTTATTTGATTGGACAACAGACATACATCCTGGGATCAAAACCATTTGTTTTTGCTTTTCATCAAAGACATAATAACACTTCATAATAATTTCCGATTCCTACAATCGGGAAGTTTTATTTTGAGCCAAAAATTATGCGTCTTGCTTTGTCTTTTGGAGTAGTAGTATTTACATACGGTATGTTATCTACTTCTATATATTCAGTAATGACTTCCGAATCATCATTGTAGTGATAAGTTTCACCGTTAGATATATATCTTAACCTACCTATTTCGGGTAAAAAATCAATATTTACCGAAAGCATTAAAGTTAGCTCCAAGTATAGTTTGTAATACAAAAACTGATATTTATCTATTTGACAGTTATATTTAAAAAAACTAACTAAATTTCCAGATACAGATTCTTTGACACATAAGCAGCTAGGAATTTTTTTTAACTTTTGTATTATTTGTTGCTTCTTTATTTCATTTTGACTTATATTGTCAATGTCTATTGACAAAACACCGCTTAAAGACAGATCTACAGCAGGCAATAACTCTCTTTTTTTTCTGTTTCTTTCTTCTTTATTATGTTCTTGCTTAATCTCTTCAAAAATATCTAATGAAGTGTTACTGAATTCTCCTAATATCTCATTAGGATTGTCAATGAATGTTTTAAAATCAAATTCTTTTGGGTTATCTCTTTTAAATACATTTTTATACGCTATTATTTTCATGCTACTAATTTTTTTTATTAAATATTCTTTCTATATATTTTTCAATTCCTGATATAGTATTCTTATTTCTAGGACAATCAAACCGATTTTTTAAAGAAGAATCTAATTCATGTTGATATCCTTCTCGAATAGCATTTCTATATTGAACTAATAAGCTATATGTTAGTTTAATTCTATTTTCTTTAACCTTATCTGCTTTTTCGAGCGCAACATTCATATACCAGTCATAATTATGTAACTTATACTCTTGTTTATTGGGATGCTTAAATATTATTTTCCCTTCACCAGTCAATCGATTCCATTCTTGTGTGTAAAAATCTTTCTCTATTATTTTAACAGGATTCATTTCTTTTTTAAAATCAATATCCATTTCATTTACCACTTACTACAAGTGGGAAGTTTTTAATTGGATTTCATAAATGCTAACCAAATAGTTCTTCCATGCTTTCCGGTAGTGTGTCCAAACAAAGGTTTGTAAGGAATCAAAGAAAGTATTTGGTTAAGTTTTATTTGATGTTCATTCCATTTAAAAATTAGAATGCCTTCTTTTTTGAGAACTCTCATACATTCATCAAATCCAAGTTTTATATCCTGGTCCCAAGTTGGTAGAAGTGTTCCGTATTTCTTGGCTATCCAGGTGTCTTGTCCTAATTTGTGTAAATGCGGAGGATCAAATACTACTAATTTGAATGTATTGTCCTCGTAAGGCATATCTCTAAAATCAGCAACTATGTCGGGATTTATCTCAAGTTTTCTGCCGTCACATAAAATATGATTTTCCTGTCTTATGTCTTGAAAAAGAACTAAAGGGTTCTCTTTATCAAACCAAAACATACGAGATCCACAACAAGCGTCTAAAATATTTTTTTTCATAATTGTTTACCACTTACAAATTCAAGTGGGAAGTTTTTGTTATGTTTTGTGGAATATTCCTTGTTTTACTTCTTTCTCTGTATTTCCAAGATGATGTTATTACATCGTTTTTTGAATTACCTATTAAATCGTATTTGTCTTGTGAAAAAGATATTTTTACAAAACATCTTAGACCACAGAATTGCTCAATAGTATTTGTTTCGTGGATATTAAATTGATCAAGGCGAAGGATTGTATCAGTCGGATAAACTACTCTTTCACAATTCTTTTTTTGCTCTTCAAAATATTCGATTGATTTGATATCGTCCATTGGGACGTCAGGAAACTCACCACTGTAAAAAATAGTTGGAAGCTCATTGCTCCATATGTAATTTATGTCGTCTGTCATAAAACCATCAGAATGAATACCTGGACGATTCAATCCTTTTCCATGAGTAACGTAAAGGTGTTTTACAGTTAGATAGATGTAATGTTCTCTGAACTCTTGCACCCCTCTAAAATTGATAAAGTCATTATTTACAACAGTGATAAATTCTTGTAAAAACTCATTGTTTAATTGGCTTGGTAAATCAAGGCAAAACATATCATTGCTCTTTATTGGCAAATACTGATAGAACATCATTTCATCGATTCCATTCTGAATGGTACCGACTTCCTTGGGCAGGGTTCCGTACGTCATAACTTTGTTCCTTTACTTCCTATCATCCAACCAAAAATAATTGGCGTTAAACCACCTAGCGAAATATGGTTTCTTTCTGAAAAATCCCGTATATCTTCTGTGAAATGGTGTGCATCAGGGTGGTTTAGTTTATGGGATTCAATTGCATTTTTGTCGTGATTAACACATGCCAAAACCTTTACATTTTTGCCTGATAGATGTATTCCGGAACTTGTGCCACCTGCGCCACAAAATAGGTCTATCCAATATATATTTGTCTTCATGCTTTTAACTCTTTAAATATTTCATCCCAAAACTTTTCTATTTCTTTCCAAGTTTTGCCTTGATTTAATAATCTTGTATTTAATTCAAATAGTTTTAAACGAATGATACATTCTGGAATCAATCCATCTTTGAAATCACGTATTACTAATTCAAATTTTCTGAAACAAGCTCCTAAACCTTCAGGAAACTTTCCGTTGTTATCAAGGATATTGTAATATATTTCATCATCAATAAGGACTGCTATAATATTCCAATCTCCGAATTTTGACTTGTGAAGGAGTCTTAATTTGTTCTTAGGCTTTCTGTTTTGATTCATCACATCGAGAAGCTGTTGGATTGCTTCATCAACTATGACATCAAATATTGTATATTGTGTCATTTTAGAAGATTTTTAGTTGAGATACATGATTTGTAATTCTTTTTATTGCCATATTGTAATATTCTTCATCTATCTCACAAGCGGTCAATTCAAATCCGTAATCATGACACGCTATGGCAATACTTCCACTGCCTAAATGAGTATCTAAAATTTTATCGCCTTGTTTAGCATATTTGTCTAACAGCCATTTGTACAACGCGACTGGTTTTTGTGTTGGGTGTATTCGTACTTCTTTGTTTTTCATGTCTTGTTGAAGCATACCTTGCCACTTCCATTTGAACTTTCTGACAGCGGATTTAAAAGAAGTCCAAGCCAGTTCGCAATCAGCAAAATCAGTTTCGCCATTATCCTTGTCCCAAACAATCCAACAACTTGAATCATAAGGGATTTTTGAAATAAAATGATTAGCGCCCCAAACTATTTGATTTATAGACACACGTTTTAATTCATTCCAATACTCGACTTCTGGTGCAGACAAATCATTCCCAAAAAATGAATGGTAATTTTTAGATTTAGCCATTATAGATCGAGTGTGATTTTTACTTCCATCCTCACCAATACCATAAGGCACGTCTACAATGGCTAAATCAAAATATTTGTCCGTATAACGACTCATTAATTCCATATTGTCCTCATTGGTAAGTTTAATGTTTTCTGTAATGTTCATTTTAGACAATAGTTTAACTGTTCAGTATTTCCGAACTGTTGGTTTTACAATAAGTTTTATGGGTTATTTAGCCGGTTCGGCTGTCTTGTCAATATGCTTTTGAAATACTCCTTCTAAAATTATTTTTTGGAGCTTTAGTTCTATTTTTTCGTGTTCGCTTTGCTGTACTTGGGAGAGAATTTGCTGTAAAACAGTTTTACTTTGAACGCGATCTGGATTTAAAATTTCCGCTTTAATCTCTTTTTCGACTAATTCCTGAGCGAGCTGTCTTTTTTCAGAATACCATTCTTTGAGTTTTTCGGAAGATTCTTCGCTCGGGTACTTAATGATACCTCTTTCGACTAATTCTTGAAATACGTGGTTAAAAGGCGGTGAAATTGACTTGTTTTTTTTATATTCTTCAAACAATCTTTCGATAGCTTGATTCATAATCTCCGTTTTTTGACTTTCCGAAATTTCGGGAGATTGGTTTTGAATCGGAATTACGCTCTCACGTGTGATGTTGTGCCTTTGTTTTAGGTCTAATTTCCAAGCTTCGTATTTATCTAAAATTTCTGAGACATACTCCGCTCCAAAATAATTATAGCCGTTTGATTTGGATTCGTAAAGTCCGAAACGTTCGTTTTCAAAAGCTTTGCTAATTTCTATCACAGATAAATTATTGAATCTGTTTGAAATAAGATTTGATAAATCCTTTTTTGTTATTTCGTCTATTTCGCCTTTAAAACCTGCGAGTGTGTGTGCTTGAATTAAAACTGCTGTGAGTAAATTTTGATTGCTCGGGTTTAAATCGGTTCGGATTGTCGGTACGAGATAACTCTGTTTTACAAATTGTATTGGCGTTAGTCGGCATAGTGTGGCTAAATCATCGAGGGTTGAAGTTCCATCCTTGTAAATTTTTAGCAATGGTTTCTGCTGACTGACGACCATATCGCTTTTCTTCTTGTTTTCCATTTTGATTTTGATTTTGGTTGTTATTTCGTTCCCATGTTCTAATTACTGCTTGCCAATCTTTAATCTTGTTTTTGCCCATCATCCAACCTCGGGCAGAGTTGTAGTCTAAGAAATGTTGCGCATCAATTCCGTTGTTTCGTTCAAAACAATATTCTTGTACTTCTTCAAAAGTTGGGACTATAAACTTTGTTTCTTTTTTGGCGCAACTTTTTTCTTTTTTTTCTTCGGTTACTAATTCTTCAAATTCGACTTCTTCTGTTTTTGGATTTATCGGTTTTTCCGATTTTTCTTTTGTTTCTTTTTCTAAAAGAATATTTACATTCTCATTTACATTCTCATTTACATTCTCATTTAGGCTTTTTTGGGTTTCAGAATTAACCAGTGGGTTATTTGGGTTATTTTCGGTTTTTCTTGGTCTCCCTCCTTTTTTACCATTTTCTCTTTGTTTATCAATATATTGGGTATAGTTTTCTTTTGCCCTATCAATATCTCTTTTTATGAATTTGAAAGCCATTTTAGCGTTAGGCTTAAGATCAACCAAATTATCACGAAACACGTACTCCATTACGGCGTGTATAATTTCCCATTGAACTTCTTGCCTTTCGTCCTCTAAGATTTCATACCAACTTTCATAAAAAACAAAACTTTCCCTTTTCATACTACTCGTCTTTAGTCAGCACTCTTGTTTTTAAGTCAATGACTTTCCAAGAGTAGCCTTGTTGTATTTTTTTCTTTTCTAACTCTTTTAGCAACGGAAGTAATTCATCTCTTGCTAATCCTTTGAGAACCTTTCCTTCTTCAAATATGGATGTAGGTTCTTTTTTTATCGGTTTTTTAGATTTTTTCTTCATTTGATTTTATTTAAAAATCCCAAAGGGATAGTTTTCCTTTTATGTTTAAAATTGGTTCATCGAATAAAACTGGATTTCGAAGTACCCAATTCCAAATTGGCTTAGTTCCGGTTAAATCAACCTCCGACCATATGCTTGGATAATTCTGTACACAATCGACAATTTCTACTGAACCTATTATTGATGATGTCGGAAAGTCAAAAGACAAATCCGTTTTACTTCGCAAATCATTTACTTGCTTTTTATTTAACAATGATAAAAACCCTTTATCTTTAGCTCCAGATGCATGAATATAAATCCTACCTCTGAAATTAGTTCTCCATGTTCTGTTTTCAACATCTTTAATTCCGTGAGCAATAAGCGATGCCCACGGTTGTTTTATTGATAATGTTTTCATAGTATCTATTTTCTAAAAAGGTAGGTCGTCTGTATCTTCTTGTGATGGAAATGGCTGTTGCGCTTGCATATACTGTTGTTGATTTTGGTAAGCGTCTACTGCTGATCCTTGACCATGATATTGTCCATTCTGCATATATCCTTGTTGATCTTGATATTGGGGTTGAGATCCTGCTCTTTGTATCTTCCAACCTTGAATACTGTTGAAGTATTTTGTTTCTCCCTGCGGAGAAACCCATTCTCGACCTCTTAAATTGATAGAAACTTTTACAAAATCTCCAACATTCATTCCGTCTAAAAGATTTGTTCTGTCTTGATGAAATTCTATTAAAATGTTTTGTGGATATTGTTCATTAGTAGTAACTACTAATTCTCTCTTTTGAAAAGACTGGCTCACTTGTTGTGTGGAGCCAATCATTTTTATTCTTCCTTGTATGTCCATTTTTTAAGTAAATTCTAAATGTTCTGATTCTTTAATGATTGTTGTTTTAAAAGGAAAGCTCTCTTTTGGTATTTGCAAAATCATATCTTGTAAAACTCGGCTTCCGGTAAATACAATATTTCGTGTGTTGTTTCTTTCTATTTGCAAAGTCAGGAGCTTTGTACCCGGTTTTGCGGTTGAATCCTGAATTTTAAAATCGTGAACGATAATTTCGGTATTCAGAATCCTGTCTATTTTTATCTTATCGCCTATGAAAGAACTAAGCGAAGGTTTTATATTGAAGTCACTAAACTTTTTCATCAGGTAATAATTTTTTTTTGAAGGTTTTTTGAATTACAGTGTTTTAGCCATCCTTTATACGAGGCAATGGAGGCTTGGTTTGGATTCCTTTTCAGTATTCGAGCACAATTTTGTTTGATGCTTTTTCTAAGTAACGTATGCGTATGAAAGTGGACGTATCCTACAAAGTCAATTCCACGTGACGCAACCGGAAACACCTGCCAATTTTCTTTTATTTCCAGTTTTAAATGCTCTTTAAAATGTTTTTGAATTACTTTTAAAAGCTGATGTAAATAGGCTTTGTCATGGTTCAGAATTACTAAATCGTCTGCATACCGGAAGTAGTATTTTATCCGCAATTCTTCTTTGATGTAATGGTCAAAATATGACAAGTAGAAATTTGCAAGGTATTGACTTAGATAATTTCCGATTGGCAAACCCGGAGCGCTGTCGATTATTTCGTCTAAAAGCCAAAGCAAATCTTTGTCTTTAAACTTTCGTCTCAGCAATGCTTTTAAAACATCGTGGTCAACAGAGGGGTAAAACTTTTTAACATCCAACTTTAGGCAGTAGGTTGTAGCTTCTTTGTCTTTTAAAGCTTTTCGCAATGCAAACGATGCCTTGTGAATGCCACGCCCTTTAATACAGCTGTACGTATCGGCGGTGTAGTTTGCTACGAAAATCGGCTCTAAAACGTTCATTATTGCGTGGTGTGCAATCCTGTCCGGAAAATAAGGCAAACGGTAAACTTCACGTTCTTTGGGCTCATATACTTTGAAAATATCATACGTGGAAGTCTGATACGTTTTGTTTTTTAGCATTTCGTGCAACTTCAAAATATTAGCTTCTTTATTTTTATTATGAAGTTGCACGCCATACTGTTTGCTTTTACTTTTTTGTGCTTTTGCATCCGCAATGGTTAAGTTGTCAATGCTTATTATTTTGTCGTATAGGTTTCCAATTCGTTTCATTTCGAAATTTTAAAACGTTTGATAGCATTTGAGTATCTGTAATCATCTGATTGTTCAGGCTCAAAACCTCTATAAATTCTTCCATCCTGAAATTTTAATATTTCTCCTCCAATCATACATTCATCTACAAGTAACCATTCTCCTCCGAATTGCTTTCTAAATTCAAGCTGTAACACCCTTATTTGTGTTGGGCGACAATACACTGCTATCTTTTCATCAGTGCCGTATTTTGCGAATATTTTTAACATATCAATATAATTAGCCTTTGCTTTAAAAAAGTCGTGTTCACTCTCGTTACCAACGCCTTTTGAAATTTGTTGTTTTTTGCCAAGGGGCAAGGTTTGTGATATCTATAAGTTTACATAGGTGGGCACTGCAGTTCGAATTCGTATTCCAGTTATCGTAGTCGTTCAGACGGAAGACTGAACCTGAAGAAGAACCGCAGAACAGATATCACACAACCTTAACTTGTTACTCTATTCCGTAATTTTTCTTATTGTTGCGCTCGTATACAAAGATGTGTTTGTACAACTCCTCAGCGCCTTCAAAAATTCGTCTTGAATTACTTTCAGATTCAGAACAAAGGCGGGCACCGCAGTGCGAAGTCGTAGACCAGAGATCGAAGTCGAGCAGACGGAAGACCGAACCCGAAGAAGAACCTAACTGAATCCAAGGTTCCCACTTTCGTTGGTTCCTATTTGTGTAATCAGGGTTAAAATCCTTGTTGACGTAATCAGATATGATATACAATTTTGCAGTGGATAACATAGCTGCCTGATGATGTGCAGGTACTCCTTCTACATTTGGGAGACACTTTACAGGGTCTAACCCAAAGTATTTACAAGCTTCTAAAAACAATTTATTTTCTTCCATGTCTATTATGTATTATTGATTTTGATAAAATTCTTTAAACTCAGCTTCAAACTTTTCAGCCGCGTCATATAGATTCTCTTTTGATAAAAAAGAAAGGCGGGCACCGCAGCACGAATCCGTAGACCAGACACCGTAGTCGTCCAGACGGAAGACCGAACCCGAAGAAGAACCTAACTGCCAACACATCTCATACTTGATTTGATTAGGGTTATTGTAATCAGGCTTAACACCTTCATTATAAGCTTCCACAATCATTTTTGCTTTGATATAACCAACTACATCAGAATCCATGTTGTTAGTTTCATTTTCAAAGTCTTTTTTTGTTTTTCCGTGCCATTCCAAAACATCTTCAAAATTGTTTAGAATTTCTTTGATGTCTACTGCAAAGGTTTTCTTACCAAATAAATCTTCCAGTAGTTTTTTACCGCTTTTTTTAGCGTTTTGATAAGCAGTCATAGCTGCATCTTTTTTAATTTCTAATGTGTCCATTTTTTATTAATTTGTTGTAATGTTTCTTTTTCCTTTTCGATTAGCCAGTTGCGAGCCATAGTTACTCGTCTGGTCATATGTTTTATATCTTCTTCGTTAAGATTTACTTTGAAAGATTTAATGCGCAAGTGTGCAGGGATTGAGAAATCAAGTATCGGAGAGTAGAAATCGTAATTTGGATATTCTTGTTTAAATTTTTCAATGTCGAAAATCATGTTTCGCTCCAGTTGAATCATTTTTTCGATATATTCCTCGTCTTCTTCATCGGGTTGGTTCATTGCAAAATAAATTCTTCGTTTTTCATCTTGAAGCAAATGAAGCGGTGCATTGACTAAGCAATAAACCAATTCGGCTTCTGTTTTGGTTTCAAGTTCTGGCAAATCGTAAGAATGGGCAAGCCACATATAACCCTTTAATTGGTCTTTATATAATGTGATTAATTCAGCTTTTTCAAAAGATTCCATGTCCCAATTGGTTTTGGTGTCCTTTGTTATTTTTTGAAGATTGTCAGGAGTTCCTTGAATAAAACCATTACTAAGGTGCTCATCATTCTTTCGATAAAAGAAATTGTCTCGCTGAGAAACTAAATCAAGCGCATCTTCTTCGCAAATCGTACCTTTTTTTAGATATTTGTTATCTAAAAAACGTTTTCTTCCCCAAAACTTGTCTCTGAATTCTTCTTCTAAATATGTAATTGCCCCGGTTGGTAGTTCGTCTCCTTTGGTTTTCTTTTCCAACAATAAAGCTAGTCGGTTATCTTTGTTTTCAGTCCACCTTACTTTATTTCCGTTGGCGTTGATGCCGTAATCTCTCTCGTTTGTTAACTCTTTGATTTCGGTAGCTATTTTTAAAGCTTCTTCTTCTGTCGGCAAGTTTGTCATTAGTTTTCCCAATGACGAACATCTGGCTCGCCAAGTGGGGAATATTAGGTTTTCTGTTTTCATCGGTTTTTATTTAAAATATTCTTGAATTTTTGACCACCCAAATTGATTTTTAAGTAAGTCAAGTGCTTTGGTTAATGGATAAGTTGTTTCAGTAAGATTATTTGATTTCAAAAAGTTTTCACATCCCATTTTACAAGCTCCGGTTAGTAATCTGAATTCAGAAACAGAAATAGTTTTCTTTTCTTTAATTTCTTTGACAAGATCTTGCACTTCTAAATTTTCTTGTAAGAATTTGAAGTTTACATCTTCAATCGCTTGTTTTATAGTTTCTCCGTGGGCGTAGTATTTATCCCTTTTAGCGACAAAACACTTTTCTTTTCTGTTGAATAACGATCCTTCGTAAATCGTGAATTTGTCTCGTTTCTTCTTTGATCGGATAATTGTAGCAATACCATCGATTATTTGAATTTTATGATTTGCTTGTGTGATAATTACACTTTCTTCAAACGCCCAATTACCAATGTGAGTAACGGAGTTTGGAATCTCTACCGATGTAAGCTGATTGTAGCGAAACGCCCCAGAGCCAATGTGAGTAACGGAGTTTGGAATCTCTACCGATGTAAGCTGATTGTTTTCAAACGCCCCAGAGCCAATGTGAGTAACGGAGTTTGGAATCTCTACCGATGTAAGCTGATTGTTTTCAAACGCCCAATTACCAATGTGAGTGATTGAGAACCCATCTATTTTATTCGGGATAATTATTTTCTTTTCGTTTGATTTTATACCCGTAATTTCAATAGTATTGTGGGTTATTTTTGTGTATGTGAATTTCATAATTATTCTTTTTTACCTCCATGTATTTTGGAGAGTTGATATTTTTTTGATAGTTCTGGATCTTTCTCTAATTCGAGATTGTGTTCTAAACAACAAGGTTTCCAAAATCTGACATCTAAAAAGAGTGTTATTCCGTTTTCTCTTGCCCAATCATCAGCGTAGCCAACCCTCCCGCGGAGATGTTCCACGGTATTAGCTTGCTTATTACAGCCTTCGATAAAGCATTTTTGATTGTATTCTTTAGAAAGGAACTCTAGTCGGATAACTTTGTAGATTTCATCATTATCCTCTTGTCTTTTTTTGGAAAACTGATTGATTCGCTTAGGTTTAGCGTATTTTTTTTGGCAATGAGCGGAGCAATATTTTTGAAGTGTGTTGTATTGCTTGAACTCTTTACCGCATTTGCAGGTTTTAAGCTTTTTTTGCATTTTTTAATGCTTGTTCAAGCTCTTTCTTTTTGTCGTCAAATGAAATTATTTGATTGTCGTCTTTTAATAATTGCTCAACTTGCTTTAATTGGTCTAATGTTGTTGAACTTTCTATGTGCCTTGATATTCTGTCGTATTCTTTTTCGGCAATCATTTGTTGTTGTGAAACCTGATCGTGATTATCTACGTATTCAGCTTCTACTTCTAAAGTATCTTCATTGTTTGGGTCAAAGTTGTTTATTGTAGCTTGATCCGTAACGATTGCTCTTTGCATTTCAATTGACAAAGGTGCGTTTTTAGAAAGATTCAGTTTGGTTACTGTTTTTTTAGCCATTCCTTCAAACTCATCTTTCCAAAGCCCGGTGCCGTACTTTTTATAGGTCTGAGAATACTTTTTGGCGTGTGCTTCTATTTCTTCAACGGTCATGAAAAATGTACTTTCAAATCCGTTTAAAAGTTTGAAATAAGAAACATACCCAACTATTTTTGATTTAAGTCTTTCTGTTGAGTTCTGTTTCCAGGCAAATTCCATTTCTCCGCTTAATCGGTTATGATTAATTATTTCTCCCTCTCTTACATCTGTGTCGTTAATGGTTAGGAATTGTCCGGAACGCTGTGCTAATTGCTTAAAACCCCTGTACCCTAATTGAAATTGAGCTACTTGCTTATATGTTCCATCTGCTTGGCGCTGATTGTAGGGAACAATGTAAGCAAGTCCTAAGTTTGGATTAATCGGCAAATCTAAAGATGCAGCTACCATTGCAGCCATATAAATTGAATTTTGGTCTGCATTGGCTAAGCTTTGATTGGCATTAACCAACGATAGAACAGATGCGATGAATCCATTTGCTTTTTGACCTAATATTTGGGCAAATTTCTGTTTTACTGCATCGGAGTTTAGAAAGTTTGAGAGGTTTTTTATTCCAACTGCTGGTTTGGTTTGTTGTTGCATTACTTGTTGTTGTGCCATTTTCTAAATTCTTTTAAGGTTATTTCTGTTATTGATGGTTGCAGACTTTTTGCGTGTTCTAAGCCTGTTGTTCCGCTGATCCAAAATTGTTTTTCTTTTTTATTCATGATTAAGAATAAATTCAACTCTAACGGATTGATGCCTGCGTTAAGTTGTTTATAGCCATGATAAAGTAGACTGTTTTCTGTTTCCTCGTTGTATTTGAGGAAATAAAAGCTATTCTCCATTTGTATATTTTTTTAATGCCTGTCGGCTTATTAACCATTTTTTACCCGCTTGTTTTGCGGATAACAAACCTTTTTTTATGTGGTTTGTAATAGTGGTATTGGACTGGTTAGTCAGTCGGGCTACTTGTGAAATGGATAAAAATTGCTCGTCAAGCGGAAGTGTTTGTTTATTTAATATTTCGTTGTTTATCGAAATATGTTCTGCGATGAGTTTTACTTGATCATCGGTTAGTTTGATAGATATTTCTAACATTTTTTAGAGGTTAAAAATTCGACAATAAATTCCTGAGATATATAACCATTTTCTGATAAACAGTAATCACAGAAATCATTTAAGAGCGTTTGCTGTGTTTTTTGAGCTTCTGAAAGTTCTACGATATTGTTTTCTGTTTCTTGGACTACTTCTACTACTTCCGGAACTGGTGGATTTTCGATTTGATATTTTGTGTTATTCAGCAAATCCTGAAATTCATCTTCAGGACAAAGAATGTCTTCGATAGGGAAGACAATTTTGCAGTGTTCTAAGTTTAATACCAAATCATCGTCAAAGCCTAAGTTTTTTAGAGCTGATATTCTTTGATATTTAAGCAAATTGTCCTTTTCCTTTTGCAACGCTTCTTTTTCCTCTTGAATACGCTTGTTTTCAGCTTCTATTCGTTTGGCTTCTGCTTTTTGTTTTGCTTCTATTTCTGCTTGTTTTTTAGCGTTTTCTTCCGCAATTCTTTTTGCTTCTGCTTCTTGTGCTTGTTTTTGTTTTTCAAGCTCAATGCGTTGTTGTTCCTGATTGTTCAACAATATTTCCCGTTGTTCAAATTCTTTTACTAGTTCAGCACGTTTTGTTGCGTAGTCCGGTTGGAACTCCTGAACCGATAAAGGATCTTCTTCTGCAAATTGTTTTTTTAGCGTCTGAAAGTTCAGGTAAGTGGAAGAATAAATAGCATTAAGCCAATTGTTGTAAAAGTTTTGGATTGCTTTGTGATGTCCGAGTTTACGTTCTGCTTCTTTACGCTCTTCTTCCAGTTTTTCTCGTTCCTGTCGTAAATTCTCCTGTTCTTGAAGTGTTGACTTTCGGTTTGATAGCGTGAATTTTAAACTCTCTAATTCGCTTAGTAGGGTAGTGCCAAACTCTTCGAAATTTTCTAATACAACATCTTCTCCGTTTAATTTTGGTTTTACTTCATAGGTTAATGAAGTGGCAAAATCAAGGTTTTTAATTTCTTCGGAAATAGTATGAACAATGGTTTTAATATTGTTTTTGTGCGCTTCTTTACGCTCTTCTTCGATTCGTAACTTTTCCTGACGTTCCTTTTCTTTGATTTCCTCCCAACGCTTGACTTCTTCTTGTTGTTTGTCTTCGTGGGGTTTGGTAATCATTATAAACTCATCGTACAAATCTGAAATCGGATTAGTAATCTTTTCTTTTACTTTGTCGATTACTGTTTTCTTTTCTTTGGTTAGTGCCGTTCTGGCAGAAACTAATGCCGTTCTATGTTTTTTTGCAGTGGCAAAAGTTTCGTTGTCCTTGATTTCTACGTAAGGATTGTCTTTTACAATTTTTATTTGTTCTTCTTTTTTGTCTTTTATTTCTTGCAACGCATTTACGTTGAAGGTTTCTAAACTAAGGCTTTGTTCTTTCATTTTATGCAATGTTTTCCTGTTATTGTTTTTGAAAATATTTTATAGCCATGTGGTAGAGTGGCTTTTTGAAGAGCTTCTTCGTCGCTGTCTGCGATGATTTCAAACTCTGCGAGGTCTTTGATGTCTCCGTGGCGGAAAATAACCTCGATTGTGTATCGATACATAAAAAATCGTAGTGTTTTTTGATAGTATTAAAAAAGCCGTCAAAAATAATTTTGTCGGCTTCTGTCTGTTCTTGGTAAGTTTTGTCGAATAATTTCCACTTACCATTTTCGATATACGGAGTGATTTCTATCATGGTCGTTTTTTCTTACGGAATGTATAATCTTCAAAGATTTTTATTCCAATTACTATAATTATAATTATAACCACTGCGAAACCACACGTAATAAGCAAATGATAAAATAAGTTACTCATTAGTTAATTCCTTTTTTAAGATTAGAACTTCTTCTTTGTCAAAAAGAATTTCTTTTGAATTACTTTTTACTGTAAATCTTTTTAATTTATCAGCATAAAACTTCTTGAATGTAAGAGGTGAGCAACCAATTGTTTTTGCGGCTTCATTAATGGTTAAGTAATTCATACTGTCCTCTATTGTCGTTTCGCCTTTGAGGATATAAAGAAGGCTGATATCGTATAAATCACAAAGTCTTATTATTGCTTCGATACTTACACTACATCTACGACCTTTAATTTCGGATAGAGCATTAGCACTTATATTAATAGATTGAGCTATTTTTGATTTTGACTTAACTTTTCTTGTTTTAACTAAGTGTTCAACTGCTTCTATGAATCTACTGTTTATGGATTGTTTGATTGTCATTTAATTTTTGTTTTACATTAACTATTCCTAGTATCTTAGCTATGTAGCCAAGCCCTTTTTGAGTAACCATTGTTTGTGGTTCTATTTTAGTAATTGTAGCATCGCCTTTTTTAATTTGTATCATAGTCTGTTTCATGGCGAAATAACCCCGATTAACAAATTCTTGCTTAGGCTCTTTAGAGCCTTTGAATAAAATACCTTTATCTCTTAATACATTGTAAAGGATATTTCGCCCGATATCAAGTCCAAGTGATTTTGCAGCTTCTGACATTGTTAATAGTCCATCAGAAGAAAAAACTTTGTCTATATACTCGTCTCTAGGTTTCATTCTTTTGTTTTCTAACAACAATACTTCTTTTTCTTGTTCGCTTTCTAAAAGCATTAACGCTAAATCCTTTTTGGTAATTGTTTCTAAACTAGGCTTAGCAGATTGCTTTTCTAGTTCCTCCCAGCGAATAATTAGTTTTGCTCTTGCTTCGTCATTGAACTTAGTTGCGATGTATAAGCATTCTCTTTTTGTTAGAATATATTCAGGTAGTTTTCTGCCTGTTACATCGATATATTCACTGAGCTTAAAATTAAGCTCAGTGATATTTATCCAAGAAGCCTCCATTTTACGTATGGAGTTTAAAATGTTTTTATGTTGCTTACCAGTCATAGTAGCAATTTCTCTACTTGACATGGTATTGTTTTTCCTGATTAACTCCATAATTAATATATAATTAACACTTATTTTATGTACATAATGTTAGTATATGATTATTAATGAGTACCTTTGCAGTACTAAAAATGTTTTCTTTGACAGGTATTGACGCCCCTCGTGGCGTTTTGAAGTAAAGCATAAATATAAGTATAGGATACTACGCCAATAGTTTATACTTTAATAAATGTTTACTTCCCAATATTTCAAAGAACCTTATTCCTACACCAAGCAATTAGTATTTGTATTAATTAAATTGTTTGGTGTTTTTACTGTTACAAATGTACACATAATTTATGCCTACACAACAACATTGTCATACATTATGTGTTAAATATATGTTAAATGAACACAAAGGACTTTATAAATAAGCAATTTGTTGAAACTATTGAGTTTTTGATTTCTCAAGGTTTAATTAAGTCAAGAGCTTCTATATCAAGAGATTTGGGGTTAAGCTCTAATGCTATATCCGAAATTAAAGGTGGAAGGAATAATGTAGGAATTGATGTTGTACTTAAATTATGTGATTTATTTGATATTTCCGTAGAATATCAATTGCAAGGCAAAGGAGAAATGTTTGAAAAAGAACGCATATCTGCTGAAAAAACTTTAAATGAAGAAGATGTTGTTTATAACTCTGTATTTAAATTTGACAACGATTTTATTGATGACGAAGTTGATATACTTACCAACACAAATGGAAATAAGTTTTATCTATATCCTAATGGTCGCATTGAAATAGAGGTTATAAAAGTTCCTTTTCCTGCCTATGCTTCTTATATAGAATGTTATCAGGATGAAATGAATTGCATAAATGGTTTTGACCTTATTAGGTTTAGAGCGGATCACATAGGTAAGGGAAATTATGTTTGTTTTGTTAGTGAGGGTGATTCTATGTGGAATGAAGGAGGGTATGATACACCCAGTGGTTCTGAAATGCTTACTCGAGAAATTGGACGCCAAATTTGGGATAATCTGCACGGAACAAAATATGGGCTTGTTTTTGTAACTAAATCAGGAATTATGCATAAAGATTTTGGTGGGTATAATGATAATACCGGAATGCTTACTTTGCTTAGCAGAAATCCTGGGAATAAACCATTTGAATATCCAATTAATGATGTGTATCAGATATTTAATGTGATTAAAAGGAGTTTTTAAGGAATTATTTTGTTTATATTTACATTTCACTAACGATTTGGATTGCCTTATGAAACTGATTTTATTTTATTTTTTTGGATTATTTTGTATGTGTGTAAGCGCGCAAAATTATAATAGTGTTTACCCTAAATATAATAACACAAATAGGACTATTATTTTGGTAGAGGAAAAGAAACAGTCTCTAGCTGATGTTATTATGCAGCAAGAGTATCTTAATATTCTAAATAAACAAGTTAATATAAATAATACTCATACAAATACAAGAAAGGATTCAAGAAAAGAATTAAACGAAATAAAATCTGACTATAAAGAGAATAGTAAAAATATTATACAGACGTTCCAATCTTTAAATTTAGATAATGAATATATTGGTAATGGAAATGTGGGCTTACTTGATAATAAAAATGGATTTAAAGAAATTCAATTTGGACTTGAAAAATCAGATTTTAGAAAACTTATTAGTATAGATAACTCTACTTTTATTTATGAGCCTGAAGATAAAGGATTGTATAGTGTTTTCGATATTAAATCAGTTGATAAGATTTACTTACAATTCGGGAACAGAAATATGTTAGATAATATATCGCTAATAAAAAATTATCAAATATATAAAAGCAGAGGAGTTTTAGATATTGCTCTTTATGATTTTAGATCATTAATTAATAATTATAGGGCTTTATTAGGTAAAGAAATGTTTTTTAAAATAGATGAAGATAAAGTGGAAGGGACTTATATTTGGGAATCAAATCTTGTAAGATTGATAGTTGTTGGTGGATATGATCAGTATTTAAAATTAAAAAGCGATTTAAATAATGAGTTTATGCCTTATTTTACCATGAAAATTTATTATTATAAAAAAAATAATTTAGAACAAGGAATATAAATTCGATTAACATTCAAATACACCTTATGAAGCGAATATCATTTTTATTATTCATTAGCTTTTCTACTATTTGTTTTGGACAGAATGATTTACTGAATTATGATGGAAGTATTTCTGTTAAAGCTAAACAAGAATTGTTTTTAAGTTTATTAAAGGAAAGTGTCTCTGAGGTTATATTGGACATTGAAGATAATAACCTTATATACACAACAAAACACCACCTAACCAAAGAGTATACTTCGGATAACATTCGTAAAGTAGTCATAATGTCTTCTTTTTATCAATTATTAGAGAATATTTCAAATGTAAAAACTTTATTAAGTGAACTAAAAGAAATAGAAATTAAAGATGTCATATTCAGAACAAATACTATATATAATTACGAAACAAAAAGATATTACTTTAAATTTAACCTTAATGAAATAGAAAGGTTTCCTGATTTTTTAGATATGGAAGAACTTTACAATTATGTTCTTGAAAATAATAATATAAATATCATATATGTGAAAAATAATTAATGTAAAAAAGTGTAATTGTTATGAATAAATTTTTTAAGATATTATTATTTTTTAATACCATAGTGATATTAGCTTTGCTTTATTGTGTGTTTTTTCAGTATAAAGAGAACAAATTTTTACGCTCTTATGTTTATCAGTTAGAGTATGATATTGATAATTTAGCAAATTCAAATAATGGTTATGATTATTCGGAACTGGAAGAGAAGATAGATAATATAGAAAGTGATTTAGATGATTTAGAAAGTAATTATTGGTATTTGGATTCTAATATATCAAGTATAAAAAGTGATATTTGGAGCTTAGAAAGTAGAGTTTCTGGCTTAGAATAAAAAATAGCTTGTCATGCAAAAAATATCATCTTTTATTTTTAGTTTGTCTTTTTTATTTTTGTTTTCCGGAGCGGAGTTTAAAAGCGAGGTGTTTGTATGCAAAGGGAGTAATAGCAAGCGTTATCACGCGTCCAGTAAATGTAGAGGATTGAATAATTGTTCTACTGATATTTACAAGGTATCGGTAAAAGAAGCGAAAGAGCTAGGTAGAACTCCGTGTAAAATTGAATATAAGTAAAAATGACAAAAGAACAATACATACAAAAATCATTTGTCGAAATCCGTGCAAAAAATCTGAAAGCCCCTTTTGAACTGGTTTCTGGACAAAAGGTAACGGATTTAGAAAAATATCTAAGCAGCTTAGAAACTGCTTATTTAAACAACAAAGGATCAATAGAAAAACTTTTCTATGATAAAATCGAGTTTCTAAGAAATTTTAAAATGCAATAAACTAAAACTGTTAGTTTTAGTTAGGTAAACGATAGGTAAAGTAAGTGTTTTTTATTTTTGGGCGAGTCAAAAAAAATCACTCCAAAAAGTGAGTGAAAAATTTTAAAAAAACAGTAAGTTATATATAATATAGTAATACTGATATTTTACTTACTTTGAAGGCTTGACGTTGAGGAAAAAACACAATTATCCCTTAGTGATTTCCGGTATTTTTTGCCACTTTTTAGATGTAAAAAATAGAAAATCAGGAATTGTGTTTTTTTGATTAACTTACTTCGTTAGGAATCCGCCGTATCAAAAACATATAGCTACTACCATAAACAATGCTATAATTTGAGATATTTTCTAGAGTTAATGGTTTCTCTCCTTAAGGCTTGGTCTATCTCTTGCAATGACCTGTCAGACATCCTTTCATTTCTTTCTGACCTTGTTTAGATAGGGTTTCCGAAATCGTGTTCATTCGACGCATAAAAAAACCTCCAATCAGCGACGTGGAAAACTGTTGGAGGTTTTTTATTAGCATCGTTAAACGCTCAATTAGACTTATAACCTAAATTCAATCAGATTACCACGTCTAATTGATTGGGTCAAATATAATAAATTAATTACATTATATTGATAAATAATGTAAAAAATAAATACATTGATGTATGTTATTTTTTTAGTAATTTTTCGATTTCGTCTAATTTTCGGAGTAAAACCATTTGAGATTTAGAGATCACATCCAATTTAGCTGCGATGATTTGCATACTTGATTCAGGATTAATTCCCATTATATTAGACTGGGTATATGCGCTGTCTAAATCTAAAAGAACAGGGAGCTTACCATCCATTATGAATAAGAAATTTACATTTGGCAGATATTCTACAACTCTTTTGGCAAACGACTGTGTAATCTTAGTCGTTTGTCCATAAATTATGGCATTTACAGTTGATCCGTTTTCATAACCTAAGTTTTGCCATAGTTGTTTATATGACAAATTAAGACTCTGACTTATCATTTTAAGTCTTTCTCCTGGATTTTCAATAATTGTTTTTTCTTCCATATTATAAGGCTTCCTTTTCTAATTTATTCATTTCTTTTTTCCAGTAATCAGCTAATATCTTAGCAGATTCAATATTTGTCTGTTTGTTATAGTCTAACATTTGTTTTTCTGATTTCCATCCGCAAACATCCATGATGACTTTGTTGGGAACTTTTCCAAAGTGATTCGTTGCGAATGATCTCCTACAGATATGCGAAGACACTAATTGCCATTTAGGGTAATAGTCAACTTCTTTTCTTTTTATTTTCTCTCCAGTTTCTTCATTAGTTTTAACTTCTATTTTTCCCCCTAAAATTATGTTATTTATATGAGCTTGTTCACATATTACTTTTATCTCTCTATTAAAGTGTTGATCACTACATTTTGGAGGTAGTAAACCAAATCTTTTGTTCAAAGTGGCTCTAACTTGTGGGTGTATTGGTATAGCTACATCTTGTTTTGTTTTAAGAGTTTTAATGACGATATAACCATCGTTAATATTGTCAAGAGACAATCTATTTAAAAAGTCAGATACCCTTAATCCAGTCCATAGTCCAATTATAAAATTATCACGTATTGCATCTATATCAGGATCATTTATTTCAAGATTATATATTTTGTCGATTTCATCGATAGATAAATAGGGGGCTTTATATTGTGTATCTTCTTCTTTTACAAAAACAGTTTCTTTATAACCCTTATTAACGATCAGTCCTAACTGTTCAGCTCTTTCGCAAAAGAATTTAACTCTTGTTAAATGTCTTTTAATTGTAGCTGTGGCAAATTCTTTTTTGCTAAGAAAAGAACTGAAATTATCGAGTATTTGACCGTTAATTTTTGACAATCTTATTAATTCAATATCCTCAAACTCTTTGATTAAATCCTTAACTCGTTTGTAGTAAAGTATAGTTTTTTCACCCATATATTTAGAGGCTGAAACCTTATATGTTGGTGCGATATTCTCCAACCACCAATCGGCAAAATGTGATAGATATACTTCTTCTTTTTTTATTTTGAAATTATATTCTCCGGATGGACGATTAAAGAAATGGTTTACTTTTTCACTAAGCCAATTTTTATCTATGATTTCGCCTTGTATATAATCGGTGTTGAATTGAGTAAGAATGCTTATTTTTAACTCCGATAATTTAATATTGATTTCGTCACGGTTCTTTACTTCTAAAGAATTTTTTATCTGCTGTCTTTTTTTATCCCAATGTTTGGGATTCACAAAAATGTTTGTTTTGTGAAAAATATCAATAGGGGAGTTGTAGAACCGGATATAGATAGGAGCTAGTTCTTTTTTGCTCCTTATCATAAAATTGATAGTTGCCATATTTTTTTAAAGGGTTAATGTGGTAGTTTAAAATGTTTTAAAAAAATCTGCACAGTAACTGCACAGTTTTTGTTTTTTAAAACGCAATATTTTTATACAAATATAAAAATAAAATACAGTTAAGTGTTTTTTTCTGTAGTTAAAAAGTGAAATTATATGAAAAACGTGTCCTGATCGTGGACACGTTTTTATTTTTCAAGTCAAAATATTTAAACAAACACTAAGATTTATGAAAGTATAAAATCCGATTTTAATAACCGGATTTTAATTTTTTAAGAATAATCTTGTTTTTGTTTTTCCTTGTTGTCTTTCTTGTTAGAATTACCTCCCATCATTAAGAATAAAGCACAAACCAAAGCTACACATACTATAGCAAAGATGATTATCATAATAACGCCGTTGTTAAAATTGTACATCGGCAAATAGGATATTTGTTGCATAGTTATCGAATTATTTATTGTTATTTCATTACTAAAGTAAAACGAAAAAGGAAGGTGTACAATGATATTTATCATACGATTCTTTATCAATACATAATACGGCAATTTTAGCTGTATTAAAGTAAAAAAGGAAGGGTTGCCCTTCTTAGAATTTTTGTAAGGAATCTCCTAAAGGTAAGTTTATTTTTTGTGTCAAGGACGATAATTCATTTATACTAAACTGTCCGGTAATAATTAAAACAATAGTTTCTGTTTCGGGTGTTAGTCCTTCATTGAAAAGAATAAGCTCCTTTACTTCTTTTTCATTGCCTTCTTTGTTGATGTAAATTGTTACCAGGTGATGGTTGTCTTTTTTGGATGTAAACTCTTTTAATTTTCCTTGACTGTAATAGGTTCCTACAGCTTCTTTAAGGTTGTTTTTTTCAACAGAATGTTTTGTGTTGAATACTTTTAAGCCGGATAATTTTTTAATGAGCTCAAAATATCTTTTTTCTTCATTATTAGCGGGTTCAACTTTTACATTAGACATCATATCAAACATTTTTTGATTAACGATGACACTGCTGATATTTTTATTTTTTTCAAATTTTGAAAAAAGATCTTGTGCATTGACAAAGTCTATACATCCGATACATGTGAGAAGCAGTAAGCTAATGTGTAAAATATGTTTTTTCATAATGTGTTATCTTTTAGCTTTTTCTTTCAAACTAGTATTAATCGTTTGAGATAAGTCTTTCAATATTTTCTGACATTCTTCATAGGCGATTTCAGGATTTTTAAAAGTGCCTAATTCTTTTATGTTTTGTTGCGAGGTAAATGTTGTGCCATTGTCTGAACCAATAAAATAGAAACAAAGTACTGTAGCAAAGATTAGTGCTGCTACTGTTAAGATGCTGTATTTAAGTGTTCTTTTCTTCATATTTAGGGGGAATATTATAAGTAAAGTTAAGTAAAAAAATGAAGAGCTAACAAATTATGTTTAAAATAAAAAAGGCTGTAAATTTTACAGCCTTTTATTGAGATTATTTTAATTTATAATTCTTATAGAATTGATTGGTTAAAATTCCGCCATAAAAGGATTTCAGCTTATCTCCCTTTAAATTATAGATGCTTATTTTACTTGCCTGAGTGTAGTTACCCGCATCAGCAACATAAATTCGGCTGTCGATTACGTTAAATCCGTAAAATGTAGCAAATAAATCCGTTGCGTCTTTAATAGTCAAGACAGGGTCAAGTTGTACAGTTGTATCATTAGGGAACCATTGATAAACCTGGTTGTTGGATGTATAATACAAAATGTTTTCATCTGCTCTTAAATTTTGGGCATTCATGTTTTTAGTAGACAGAAAATGAGTAATCACTTTGTCATCCTGTGCATCTATTTTATAAAAATGAGAACGGCTATTAATGCTGCTTACTGCATAAATGAAGTCGGAATGAGCTACAATACTTTGCAGTTTGTCTTCCACTTGAATAGTTTTTACTATACCATCGGTTTTATCGTCAACAATTACGATTTCATTACCTTCACTAAAGGCTGCTTTTTGAATATATATTTTTCTGTTTAAAGTAGTTATATTATCAACAGGTCCGTTTAAGCTGATTTCATTCAAAAAATCAAAACTATTTGCATTGTAAATAGTCACGGATTGGCTTCCGTAATTAGTTACATACATTTTATTGTTTGAAAAAGTAATATAGCGAGGTTGGTTTAGATTGCTTTCAATCGTATTCTCGTGTTTAAAAGTATATCGGTCAAAAACTTCTATTTTATTAGAATTGTTTAAAACAATGAACGCTTTGTTGTTATAAAAAGTTAAGCTTTGTGCCACATCTCCTAATGAATCGTTATTGTTTTTTGCAATATTCTCAACAATTTCAGAAAAATCAGTGCTGATAAAACCAAGCGAAGCATTTCCGCTTAGGTAATTTCCTTCGTTTAAAAACAATATGCCGTTTTCTAAGCTTACCGGTGCTTTTTCTTCTACAAAAGGTGAGTCAGAAGTTGTACATGAAGCAAAAAAAGTTAACGATAACGCTAAAAATATCAGTTTTTTCATAATTCTTCTATAATGTAATTAATTTTGATTTCAAATGAATTTGTTTAACAAAATGTTAAGTGTTTTTTAAAGTATCAAAATTACTTTTAATTATTAAAAAAACAAGTTTTTTAAAGACTTTTTTAATACTATGCCCTTAAACCTCTTTTTAATATTTGAAATAATCAGTTTCAAATCAATTTAAAATTATGGTTGTTGCTGTAAACTGCAATATTGCAAAATAGTTATATTTTTGTAAGCATCCAAAATATAACGTTATGAATTATATAAAAGTATATCCTGTTTTCTTTTTGATGTTATTTTTATTATTAGGATGTAAAAATGAAAATAAAGAAAACAGTCAGAATACAGTAAGTAATGCCGTCGAATATGCTCAAGGATTAAGTTTATTTGAATATGATAATTTTACTCTGCTTAAAGTGACTCAGCCTTGGATTGGAGCAAATAGATCTTACACATATGTTTTACACAAAAAAGGAGCTCAACTTCCCGATTCACTATCTGTTTATCCTTTGATTCAGGTACCGATACAGAGTGTTATTGTTACTTCGACTACGCACTTGCCATCGCTGGATTTGTTGGAGGAAGTTAATTCTTTAAAAGGATTTCCGGGATTAGACTATATCTCTTCGGATAAAATAAGACAACAAATAAAAAAGGGAGAGATTAAAGAGCTAGGGCAGAATGAAAGTATAAATACAGAAGCAGTTTTAGATATTGAGCCTGATGTTATAGTTGCGTTTGCTATGGATGAGCATAACTCTCCTTTAAAGACGTTAGAGCAAAGTGGAATTCCTGTTATTTATAACGGTGATTGGACGGAGCAGAATCCGTTGGGAAAAGCAGAATGGATTAAGCTTTTTGGAGTATTGTATGGTAAAGAAGCTCAGGCAAAAGAATTGTTTGATAATATTGTAGCAGATTATAAATCTGTATTGGGTTTGATAGAAAATGAAAGCGATTTGCCGACAGTAATGAGTGGAGTTATGTATCAGGACGTATGGTATTTGCCGCAAGGAGAAAGCTGGATGGCAGTTTATCTGAAAGATGCTAAAGCTGATTATCTGTGGAAAGATACAAAAGGTACAGGTAGTTTAGCATTGTCGTTTGAAGCCGTGTTTGACAAGGCAAGAGAAGCGGAGTATTGGATTAGTCCGGGACATTATGAAACTTTAAAAGACCTTAAAGGTTCAAATGCACACTATGCAGAATTTGAATCGTTTAAGACCCGAAAAGTATACTCGTTTGCACCTGTGAAAGGAGAAACAGGTGGAACTCTTTTTTATGAATTAGGACCTATGCGACCGGATTGGGTATTGAAAGATCTGGTGTCTATATTTCATCCGGAACTATTACCTGATTATAAACCTCATTTTTTTCAACAGCTTAAATAATATCCGATGAAGGACAAAAAAATATGGATACCGTTGTTTGGCATATTATTGTTGATTTTTTTTATTGTCAATTTGTCTTTGGGTACCATAAAAATACCTTTTCAAAAGGTCATTGCTATTTTGCTGGGAGATACGGAAATTAAGCAGTCCTGGCAATATATTGTCCTTAATTATCGCCTGCCTAAGGCGACAGTAGCGGTTTTGGTAGGAATAGCATTATCGGTAAGCGGATTGCTGATGCAGACTTTGTTTAGAAATCCCATGGCAGAATCTTATGTATTGGGAATCAGTTCGGGAGCAGGTTTGGGAGTAGCTTTGGTTATTTTGGGAAGTGCTTTATTCCCTCCTGCATTGGTAAGTGTTTTTACCTCTTCTTACGGAATTGTTTTAGTCTCTGTTTTGGGAAGTTTTTTTCTATTGCTATTAGTGCTTTTTGTCTCTAATCGCGTACAAAATACGGTTACAGTATTAATTGTAGGAATCATGTTTGGCAGTTTTGCTAATGCTCTGGTTTCTATTCTGACTTTTTTGAGCAGTGCCGAACAACTCAAACGATATACACTTTGGACACTGGGGAGTTTGGGAAATATTACGTGGGATATGATTGCCTTATTTGCCGGATGTACAGTATTAGGGCTGTTTGGAAGTTTGCTTACAGTTAAATCTTTAGACGCTTTTCTGTTAGGGGATAACTATGCCTCATCTATGGGAATTGATGTCTTAAAATCCCGAAATTACATCATATTAATAACCAGCTTGCTTGCAGGAGCTTCTACAGCTTTGGTAGGACCAATTGCTTTTATTGGTTTGGCAGTTCCGCATATTGTCAGGTTAATATTACAGGTAAGCAGTCATCGAACATTAATTATAGCATCGGCATTTTTAGGAGCAATAATTATGTTGATTTGCGATGTGATTGTACAGGTAAAAGGAGATAGTTTTTTGCTGCCTATTAACGCAGTTACATCAATTTTTGGCGCACCGATTGTTATTTGGCTGTTAGTGAGAAAAAGAGTTTAAAAAACACTGTATTAAAGAGAAAATAAAATTAAAATTAAGAAGCATCGGCAGATTTAATTTATCTTTGCCAGTTGTAAATAGATAATATGGAGTTCGAATTATTGCACACAGACGTAAATTCGCGGGCAAGAGCAGGAAAAATTACTACAGATCACGGTGTTATTGAAACACCTATTTTTATGCCTGTCGGAACGGTGGCAACAGTTAAAGGAGTTCATCAAAGAGAGCTTCAGCGAGAGATAAATCCGGATATTATTCTCGGAAATACTTATCATTTGTATTTAAGACCCAAAACAGAAATTTTAAAACAAGCTGGAGGCTTGCATAAATTTATGAATTGGGATAGAAATATACTAACCGACAGTGGTGGTTTTCAGGTTTATTCGCTTTCTGCAAATAGGAAAATAAAAGAAGAGGGAGTGAAATTTAAATCCCATATAGATGGTTCATACCACTTTTTTTCGCCAGAAAATGTTATGGAAATTCAGCGTACAATAGGAGCCGATATTATTATGGCGTTTGATGAATGTACACCGTATCCGTGTGATTACAAATATGCCAGACGCTCCATGCATATGACCCATCGTTGGTTGGACCGCTGTGTGGAACACCTTAAAAAAACGCCTGAATTATACGGATATTCTCAAACACTTTTTCCCATCGTTCAAGGAAGCACTTATAAAGATTTGCGCAAGCAATCGGCAGAGTATATTGCCGGAGTAGGAGCGGAAGGAAATGCTATTGGAGGACTTTCAGTGGGAGAACCTGCCGAAGAAATGTATGCGATGACTGAAGTAGTAACAGATATTTTACCCATAGATAAACCCCGTTATTTAATGGGTGTAGGAACACCAATCAATATTTTAGAAAATATTGCACTGGGAATTGATATGTTTGATTGCGTAATGCCTACGCGTAATGCGAGGAACGGAATGCTTTTTACAGCAAACGGTATCATTAATATTAAGAATAAAAAGTGGGAAGCTGATTTTTCGCCTATTGACGAAATGGGACATACGTGGGTTGATACAGAATATTCTAAAGCTTATTTGCGCCATTTGTTTGCTGCTAACGAATCACTTGGAAAACAAATTGCGTCTATTCACAATTTAGGCTTTTATATGTGGCTGGTGCGAGAGGCAAGACAGCAAATATTAAATGGTACGTTCTATGATTGGAAAGCAAAAATGGTTAAACAGTTAGGTGAGCGGTTGTAAAATTTTAAGTAAAACAGATATAGATTTTCGAAACATATGAAAATTATAGATTGGTATATTTTAAAAAGATATTTAGCAACATTTTTTGTGATGTTGCTGCTTTTTGTACCTATTGGTATTGTAATTGACGTTTCGGAAAAAATCAATAAGATACTGGCAAACAAAGTACCGCTTTCCGCAACGCTGATGTACTATTTAGATTTTACAGTCTATTTTGCCAATATGCTGTTTCCGATCTTCTTATTTATTTCCATCATATGGTTTACATCAAAGTTGGCAAATAATACGGAAATTGTAGCCATATTGAGTTCAGGTATTTCTTTCACGCGATTTTTGCGTCCTTATATAGTAGGAGCCACTTTTATTTCGATTCTGGCGCTTGTAATGTCAATGTATATTGTTCCTAAAGCCAGTGCGGGATACAATGATTTCAGGTATAAATACCTAAAAAGAGATGAAGTCCGAGAAAGCCAGAATGTATTTAAACAAATTAGTCCTACAGATTTTATTTATGTAAGTAATTTTAATTATAATTCCAATACAGGCTATAATTTTTCTCTGGAAGTTTTTGATGGAAATAAACTGGTTTCTAAAGCAACAGCCAATAGAATTGTTTGGAATCCGGAAACAGAGACCTATACGTTGTATGACTATTTTAAACGCGAAATTGGGGAAGCAGGAGATAAATTGGAAAAAGCAGATTCAAAAGAATTAAAATTAGATTTTGATATAGATGACCTAACTCCGGTCATTTATGCTGCGGAAACCATGACTCTGGGACAACTAAAAGGATTTATCGATAAAGAAAAAATGCGGGGGTCATCAAATATCAATACATATTTAGTTGTTCTATACAAAAAATACAGTGTTCCTGTTTCTGCATTTATTCTTACGATAATCGCCGTTTCTGTATCTTCGATGAAAAGAAGGGGAGGGATGGGAATAAACCTCGCAATAGGAATTGCATTAGCATTTACGTATGTGTTTTTTGATAAAATCTTTGGTACGCTTGCAGAAGCATCCAGTATTTCTCCGCTGATTGCCGTTTGGTTCCCGAATGTTGTTTTTGCCATATTGGCTGTATTTTTATTGAAAAATGCTCGCAGATAATATCAAAAGTTATTTATATCTTCATTTAATCGTTTTTATTTGGGGATTTACTGCTATATTGGGACATTTGATTTCTTTAGAAGCATTGCCTTTGGTATGGTACAGAATAGTAATCGCAGTTATCTCATTAGGAATAATTTTTTTGTTTAAAAAGCAAACTATTAAAGATACAAAACAGAATATATTTAGATTCCTAGCTGCAGGCGTCGTAATTGCCCTCCATTGGCTCACTTTTTTCTGGGCAATCAAAGTTTCCAATATTTCTGTAACGCTTGCTTGTCTGTCAACTGGAGCTTTTTTTACCTCCATTTTAGAACCTGTATTTTACAAGCGAAAGATTGTTTTATATGAAGTTTTTTTTGGGTTTATTGTTGTTTGTGCCTTAGTTTTGATTTTTAGCGTAGAACATCAATATGTAACAGGAATAATTTTAGGACTTATTGCTGCTTTTTTATCCGCTTTGTTTTCTATTATCAATGGAAAGTTAGTGCAATATACACCCGCTCCTGTTATTACTTTTTACGAAATGGTAGGAGGAGTGATTATCTTGTCGTTATTTTTGCTGTTTTCGGGAGGCTTTACAGTACAGTTTTTTAATATCAGTGCAGTAGATTGGTTTTGGCTGTTTATCTTAGGCTTTTTTTGTACGGCATTGGCGTTTTTGGGTTCGGTTTATATTATGAAACATTTAACTCCTTATACCGTAATGTTAACTGTTAACCTTGAGCCTGTTTACGGCATCTTATTAGCAGTGTTATTGTTTAAGAATTCAGAAAAAATGAATTTTCAATTTTACCTCGGTGCGCTGTTGATTTTGAGTACCGTTATTTTGAATGGAGTGGTGAAACACAGAAAAAAAAGAAAACTTGGCAAACTATAGAGATTCTATTGAAGGAAAATTTTATCTTTGTAGTTTAAAACTAAAACCAAAATTCACAAATGGAATATTTAGATTTTGAACTTCCTATTAAGGAGCTTGAAGATCAATTGCAAAAATGTAATCTGATAGGTGAAGAATCGGATGTAGATGTATCGAATACATGTCAGCAAATTGAAAAGAAACTACAAGAGACTAAGAAAAATATATATAAAAACTTAACTGCTTGGCAACGAGTTCAATTGTCAAGACATCCCAATCGACCATATACCATGGATTATATCCATGCCTTGTGCGGAGATACTTTTTTGGAGCTTTTTGGAGACCGAAATGTAAAAGACGACAAAGCTATGGTTGGAGGATTAGGGAAAATAGGTGATCAAAGTTTTATGTTTGTCGGACAGCAAAAAGGCTTTAATACAAAAACCAGACAGTACCGAAATTTTGGTATGGCTAATCCGGAAGGGTACCGCAAGGCGCTCCGCTTAATGCATATGGCAGAAAAATTTAATATTCCTGTAGTTACTTTAATCGATACTCCTGGAGCATATCCGGGACTTGAAGCTGAGGAAAGAGGACAAGGAGAAGCAATTGCCCGAAATATTTATGAAATGTTCCGCATTCAGGTGCCTATTATCTGTATTATCATTGGAGAAGGAGCATCAGGAGGGGCATTGGGAATAGGAGTAGGAGATAAAGTTTCCATGTTGGAAAATACATGGTATTCTGTAATTTCTCCGGAGTCTTGTTCTTCTATTTTGTGGAGAAGCTGGGAGTATAAAGAGCAAGCAGCGGAAGCTTTAAAATTGACTTCTTATGACATGAAAAAAAATAAGCTGATAGATGATATTATTCCTGAACCATTAGGAGGAGCTCATTCTGATCGGGAAGCGACTTTTAATGCAGTAAAAGATTATATTGTAACCACTTACAAAGAATTAGGCAAACAGTCAACAGAAAAATTATTGTCCGAGAGAATGGAAAAATATTTTGAGATGGGAGAATTTAAAAGCTAAAAATACATCGCTATAGAATGAAATCCGGGATATTCCCGGATTTTTTTGTTATCAACATTTTGTTGTGATTTATCAACAAAAAAAGTAAATAAGTTTAGGTTGAGTACTACTTAAAAAAGATGTATTTTCGCAATATGGAACAAGCAACAGATATAAGACCAGTGAAGATGTACTCCAGAGAAGTAGTGGCTTTGGAAAAAGGTAAATTGCCGCCTCAGGCAGTGGATTTTGAAGAAGCTGTGCTAGGAGCCATGATGATTGACAAAAAGGGGATAGATGAGGTAATTGATATTTTACAGCCTGACGCCTTTTACAAAGAAGCACACAAGTATATTTTTGAAGCCATAGATCAATTGTTTGTTGGAAATCAACCGATAGATTTACTAACTGTTTCTGGTCAGCTTCGAAAAAACAGCAAGTTAGATCTGGTTGGTGGAGATGCTTATTTAGTCAGTCTCACGCAAAAAATAAGTTCATCAGCACATATTGAGTTCCATTCCAGAATTATTTTGCAGAAGTTTATTCAGCGCAGTTTAATTCGAATTTCCAATGAAATCATTTCAGATGCTTATGACGAGACAACTGATGTTTTTGATTTGTTGGACAAAGCCGAAGCTCGCTTGTACGAAGTAACTCAAGGGAATATTAAAAAGAGTTCTGAAACGGCTCAGTCATTAGTTGCCCAAGCAAAAAAACGAATAGAAGAAATCAGCACAAAAGAAGGGTTAAGCGGTTTGCCTACCGGCTTTCATAAATTAGATGAATTAACCTCCGGATGGCAGCCTAGTGATTTGATTATTATTGCAGCTCGTCCAGGGATGGGAAAAACAGCTTTTGTTTTATCCATGGCTAGAAATATTGCGATAGATGCAGGAGCAGGCGTAGCAGTTTTTTCACTGGAAATGTCATCTGTACAGCTAATAACCCGTTTAATTTCTTCAGAAACCGGGCTTTCTTCTGAAAAATTGCGTACCGGAAAACTTGAAAAACATGAATGGGAACAGTTAAACGTAAAAGTAAAAGATCTGGAAAGAGCACCTCTGTATATAGATGATACTCCATCCTTATCTATTTTTGACTTGCGAGCAAAAGCAAGACGTTTGGCTTCTCAGCACGGAATAAAACTAATCGTTGTAGATTATCTTCAGCTAATGACGGCAGGAGGTTCTCAAAAAGGAGGAGGAAACCGAGAGCAGGAGATTTCTACTATTTCCAGAAACTTAAAAGCCTTGGCTAAAGAACTCGATATTCCTGTGATTGCTTTATCTCAGCTTTCTCGTGCAGTAGAAACACGAGGTACGTCTAAAAGACCATTGCTTTCGGATTTGAGAGAATCTGGTGCGATTGAACAAGATGCCGATATAGTATCGTTTATTTATCGCCCAGAGTATTATAAAATTGAAGAATGGGATGATGAAGAGCGCAGTCCTACGGCAGGGCAAGCAGAATTTATTGTGGCTAAACACCGAAATGGAGGGTTGGATAATATCAGGTTGAAATTTTTGGGCATGTTTGGTAAGTTTGATAACTTAGAAGATGACGCTTCCTCTTTTGACGGAACTTTCTCTTCTTCACTAAATGAAGAGGGAAGATATGGTAATACAAGCTTTACTAATAACCTGCCTTCTGCCAGAGATGTATTCGGTTCTTCTAGAAATGATGACGATGTACCGTTTTAATATAATATCTAAAGTCGGCTTTTTTATTATTTTATAAGGAGGTTTAGGTTATCCTACTTATCTGCTCTTTAAATACTGCTCGCTGGCAAACTCCCAATTGAGGTGTTGAATACAATTGTCAATATAGGTTTCTAAATTATCTTGATAGGTAGGATAGTAGGCGTGTTCCCAAAGGTCTATTGCAAATACGGGTTTGCCCAAAGAAAGATGATTCATCATTGGGTTATCGTTGTTTGCGGTGGTAATAATAGCTAAACTGTTGTTTTTAATAACTAACCAAATCCAACCTGATCCCACAAGTTCGAGCGCTTTTTCTTTAAATTCTTTTTTAAAACCAGACATGTTGCCGAAAGCATTGTTTATGGCTTTTTGAAGTTCGGCATTCGGTTGCGTATCTTTTTTATTGGTAAGTGTTTTCCAAAAAATGTTGTGATTGTAATATCCGCCTGCAAGATTTTTTAATTTTTCATTTTTATTATCTGCTTTAAATACTATAGCTGTAATTGTGTCTTTTTCTATTGGTGTCTGATGAAGGCTTAAATTGAGTTGATCAGCATACTTGAGATGAATTTTATTATAATGTAAAAGCAGATGGTCCGGTTTAAATAAATCAGACAATTCGTCAAATTGATATGGAAGTCCGGGCATTTCCATTGGACCTTGTTTGGTTTTTATGGAAGACGGATTTGGGTAAGTAACTTCGGATTCTACAAAGACTTCTCTTTCGGGAATCTGAACTTCTATAAGCTCTTTTGGGTTATTACAGCTTCCGAGAGTTAAAATGCTGAATAAAAAAACACACCAGAGGTAGCTATGATTCATCATTGTTAATCTAAAATTTCTTTTGCCAACTCAATATATTGTATTTTGGCTTCTTCACAAGAAAGATGACTGACTTGTGTCCATGCATTAAATTTAAACGCCTTTTTAAGATCTTGCGACATGTGTTCAAAATCTTTATGGCTTAAACCATTGGTTGCTTGTTTGTAATAAGCGTAGATACGCAACATAACATCCGGTGCAAGGTTTCGAGCTTCCTCAGAAATGCGTTTGTACGCTTCGTTAAAGACGATATCTAAATCCTGATTCATTTGTTTTATTTACTCGCAATTACGGTTTTATTTCCAATTGCTTTTTGGTTTAATACCACATTTACTTTTGTATCCAAAGGCAAATATAAATCTACTCTTGAACCAAACTTAATAAATCCTGCATCAGCTCCTTGTATTACCTGCATTCCTGGTTTAGCATAATTGACAATTCTTTTAGCAAGTGCACCTGCTATTTGTCTATACATTACTTCTCCGAAAACAGGGTTATCGATGACAACTGTAGTTCTTTCGTTCTCCTCGCTTGCTTTTGGATGCCAGGCAACTAAATATTTGCCTGCGTGATATTGGCTGTATTTAATTATTCCGCTTAATGCGTACCGCGTAACATGGACGTTAACCGGAGACATAAAGATGGAAACCATTAATCTTTTTTCTTTAAAATATTCTGGCTCAAATACTTCTTCTATAACAACTACTTTACCGTCTACTGGTGCAAGAATCGTATTGTTTTGTGGAGTAATTGCTCGATTGGGGTTTCTGAAAAATTGTAAAATTAAAATTAGAAAAACCAAAATAACAGACTGTACCGTCATCCTGATCCAGTCAACAACGATAAAATAGTCCGCCATGAGCACAAGGGCTACGGTAATGATCAACGAGATAAAAATAATTTTTGATCCTTCTTTATGAAACATGATTTATAAAATTTTAAAAATTATATATAAAAACGGTGCAACAAAAACAATGCTATCCAAACGATCTAATATTCCTCCGTGTCCTGGCATAATATTTCCGCTGTCTTTGACATTTGCTTCTCGTTTAAATTTGGATTCAATCAAATCGCCTATTGTGCCGAATACTCCTACAAAAATAGCGCTACTAATCCAAATACCTAAACTAAAAAAGTTAAAAAATAAACTTAATATTATACTAGCGAGAATACAGAATAAAACTCCGCCTGCAAAACCTTCAATTGTTTTTTTTGGAGAAATGCGTTCAAACAATTTGTTTTTACCCCATTTTTTTCCAATAATATAAGCAAAAGTGTCATTGGTCCATATCAGAATAAATATACTAATCACAATATTGGGCTCGTAATTGCTTTCAGAAAATGGGAGATATAAAATAGTAATAAAAGACGCTAAAATATATCCGGCAAATATGCCTAATTTAATAAGGAAAGAGCGATTTCCTTCTTTAGTAAAAAATAATTCGGCGGTTAGCGCTAACAAAATGATTACAGCAAAGACTGCAATGATTTTGATAGGAAAGATATCTCTGTTCCAGAAAACCGCTGAAGAAGCTACTAAGGAGAGGAAAATACACAAAAAAGCAGGTAGCTTGATAAGCTTTGCAAATTCATAAGAGGCAATCAGCATACATATGCCAAATAAAATTTCAAAAGATAAAGGAGAATAAACAGTTGCGCCAACTAATAGTACAATGTAAATAACTCCTGATATTGCTCTTTTAACTGTCTCGGACATTTTATAAATCCTCTAATAATAGTAAATATAAGTTTTTTGGAGATCTTCCATAGCTTAAAAAGTCAGGATTTACAGAAGCCTTAAAACAATTAATGGCTGTAATATTACTAGGTAATGGGCTTCCGTATTTTTTTTTGATTTCTCTTAATCCGTCACTTTTAGTCCGGGTAATCTGACTTGTTTTGGCTAAAATAATAATGTTTTGAGGAAGATTGTTCGTTTTGATATCTCGTATTTGTTTATCTGAAAATAAAATGGATCCTTCGTCTGCGATCAGGCTTTCACAAGTAGATATAAAAAAAACGGGTGCTTCAACATCTTTAAATTTAATGTTATTATTTTGTAAGAGAGAGTGGAACTGACCTTCAAAAGTAAGGGCTTCTTTTTCAAACCAGTCGTTTTCTACAAGAATATTCACAAAAGTTTCATTAAGGTCTTCTACTGCGTCACAGTAAAGAAATTTTCCTCCATTGTTTTTAAAGTTAACGGTAAACAACTCGTCAACAGGCAATACTTGCTCAGGAAGATATTGACTTCTTTCTTTATTAGATTCCTCTTCTTTTTGAGCAGGCAATAAACTTTTTAAAAACTTTTTGAAAATACTCATACTTACAGTAACGAGGTAAATTTATTATTTAAATATTCAAAGATAAAAAAATCTTAACTTAAAGGTGCCTTTAAGCTAAGATTTTTATTAAATATACTGCATTTTAAAATTTATAATTCTTTTTCAGCAGAATCTTTTTGAGTGTTTTCTAATTCTTCGGAAATAGAAGTCATTTCAAAAGGTCTTTTTCCAAAAATATTTTCAAGATCTTCTTTAAAGATTACTTCTTTTTCACATAATAAATCTGCCAGCTGAATTAATTTTTCTCTGTTAACAGACAAAATATCAATCGCTCTTTGATATTGTCCTTCGATTAATTTAGAAATTTCTTCATCTATAACTTTTGCAGTTTCCTCTGAATACGGTTTCGAAAAATTGTATTCGTTTTGTCCTGACGAATCATAGTAGGTTATATTTCCTATTTTTTCATTTAGCCCGTAAACGGTAACCATCGCTTTAGCTTGTTTAGTCACTTTTTCAAGATCACTTAAAGCACCTGTTGAAATTTTATCAAAGATAATTTTTTCAGCAGCACGTCCGCCCATAGTAGCACACATTTCGTCTAACATTTGCTCAGTTCTAACGATTTGTCTTTCAGCAGGTAAGTACCAGGCTGCTCCTAAACTTTGCCCTCTTGGCACAATAGTTACTTTAACTAATGGTGAGGCGTGTTCGCACATCCAACTTACGGTTGCATGACCAGCTTCATGAATGGCAATTGCATATTTTTCTTCCGGTGTAATGATTTTGTTTTTCTTTTCCAAACCTCCAACAATTCTATCAACAGCATCTAAGAAATCCTGCATATCAACAGCTGTTTTCCCTTTTCTTGCAGCTGTTAAAGCTGCTTCGTTACAAACGTTGGCAATATCGGCTCCTGAAAAACCGGGCGTTTGTTTAGCTAGAAAATCAATATCTAGATTATCAACTTTTTTAATATTTCTCAGATGAACTTTAAAGATTGCTTCTCGTTCTTTAACATCTGGAAGATCAACATAAATTTGTCGGTCAAAACGACCTGCTCGCAACAGAGCTTTGTCTAAAATTTCAGCTCGGTTTGTGGCTGCGAGGACAATAACGTTTGTATTTGATCCAAAGCCGTCCATTTCGGTTAGCAATTGGTTTAATGTGTTTTCTCGTTCGTCATTTGAGCCTGAAAAATTGCTTTTTCCACGTGCCCTACCCACAGCATCAATTTCATCGATGAAGATAATGGAAGGTGATTTTTCTTTGGCTTGTTTAAATAAATCTCTTACTCTTGAAGCTCCGACTCCAACAAACATTTCAACAAAATCAGAACCGGATAGAGAGAAAAAGGGAACTTTTGCTTCGCCTGCAACGGCTTTTGCTAATAAAGTTTTCCCTGTTCCCGGAGGACCTACTAATAGAGCTCCCTTGGGGATTTTTCCACCGATGGAAGTGTATTTCTCCGGATTTTTCAGAAATTCTACGATTTCTTCTATTTCCTCTTTCGCTCCTTCGAGACCGGCTACGTCATTGAAAGTAATTTTTATATCATTTTTTTCATCAAATAACTTTGCTTTGGATTTTCCGATGGAAAAAATTTGTCCACCTCCACCTGCTGCACCCCCGCCCGTCATTCTGCGCATCATAAAAAGCCAGAATGCGATGATGATGATGATAGGTAAAAAGTTGATAAATAAATCTCCCCAATTGCTTTCGGTTTCAGATTTATATTCTTTTAATTTGCCTTCAGTGGCTGCCTGGTCTAATTTTTTTTGAAAAATTTCTGAGTTTCCTATTTCAGTAATATACTGAGGACCGGTATTTTCTCTTCCTAAAATTGTTTTGCGTTGCAACTCTTCAAATTCGCTGTTTTGCAATGCTTCTTCCGTTAAGTATATTTTGGCAGCAGATCGGGTAAATTCAACTCTTTCTACATACCCTTTTTCTAAATAATCAAATAGTTTTGACAAGCTTAGCTGCTTTGAGTCTCCAAGATTACTTCCGTTGGTCAAAAAATTGATAACCAGTATAATTGCTAAAATACTGGAGTAAACAATCCACGGACTGAATTTGGATTTATTTTGATTTGGTTTCATATTATTTCCTGCCATGAAGAATAAATTTATTGTAATTAATATTGGCTATCGATAACCGTTGTTTTAGCGTCTCCCCATAAATTTTCGATGTTATAAAACTCTCGAATGTTTTTTTGAAACACGTGAACAACAACATTTACGTAGTCCATCAAAACCCATTCTGCATTTTCTTCTCCTTCGATATGCCAAGGTTTATCGTGTAATTCTTTAGAAACTATTTTTTGTATAGAACCGGCAATAGCGTTAATTTGAGTATTAGAATTTCCGTCACAGATAATAAAATAATCACAAGCAGTATTGTCAATTTCTCTTAAATCCAATATGGTAATATTTTCTCCTTTTACTGTTTCTATTCCTTTGATGATGTTGGCAATCAACTCATCGTTGCTGATATTTTTATCTGCCATTTATTTTTTATACGTTTTTTTCTATGTTAAATATAATTGTTCGCTAATTTTGGCATCAAATATAATGAATCGCTTCTGATTTGACCATAACAATTTTGTATGAATATTATCAAACTCGATGCCACAGCATCTACCAATACTTATTTAAGAGATTTATTATATGCTTTTCAACCCGAAAATTTTACTGTTGTTGTTGCTGAAAATCAATTTGCAGGTAAGGGACAAAGGGGAGCAGAGTGGCTTGTTGAGTCGGGTAGTAATCTTACTTTTAGCATTTTATTGAAAGATTTACTTCTTTCTCCCGAAAGTGTATTTGATTTAAATATTGTGGTTGGAATAAGTGTTTTAAATGGATTAAAAAAAAAATATAAACTGCCATTTTCAATCAAATGGCCTAACGACATTTTGGCAGGAAATAAGAAAATATGCGGGATTTTAATTGAAAATATTATCAAATCTAGCGGTGAAGTTTTGTCAATTGCCGGTGTGGGAATAAATGTGAATCAACAAAATTTTGAAAACCTTCCTCAAGGAACATCTTTGTTTAATTTATTGGGAACAAAAATAGATAAAGAGGAGGTTATGGAAGAGATTTTAAATGAACTGAAACAAAATTGCGAAAGGTTAAAAAGTGGAGATGAAAATGAATTGTGGAATGAGTATCATAAAAACTTATTTAAATATCAGGAAACCTGTGTTTTTGAATTGCCCAATAAACATACATTTGAAGGCATTATACAAGGCGTTACTCGTCATGGTAATTTAACCGTAACAAAAGAGAATGGCGTAATTGAAGAATTTGCCATTAAAGAGATAAAAATGCTTTACTAACTTTGGCGAAGGACTATTTGCTATCCACAGGGATGAATTTTAAAGAAATGGAATTCATACAATATCTGTCTCCGGTTGTTTCTTGTGGTCCGTCGGGAAATATATGTCCTAAATGGCTTTGACAATTAGAGCAAATTACCTCAGTTCTGATCATGCCATGTGACAAATCTCTGATATATTCTACGCTTCCTTCTATCGCTTTATCGAAAGAAGGCCAACCGCAATGAGCATCAAATTTGGTATTGGAATCAAATAATATTTGTCCACAGGCTGCACAATGATAAGTACCTTTGTTAAAATTGCTGTTATGCTCTCCTGTAAAAGGTCTTTCAGTTCCTTTTTGTCGCAAAACGTAGTATTGTTCGGGAGTTAAAATTTGCGACCATTGTTCTTCGGTTGTATGTTTATCTTTTTTCATATCGGCTATTTTTTGATAGTTAGGGTTGTGTTGTTGACAAGAGGCTAAAGTCAGGAAAAGGAATATTGTGTATATATAATACATGGCTATTGGGAGTTTTGAATGAAATCTTTAATTTTTTCAATTACTTTTTTATCTCCCAAGATTTTTCGGTGTCCCAAGCCCTGAGTGATTAGCAATTCTCCATTTTTGATGTTTTTTTTAATTTGGTAAGCAGCTTTCACGGGAACGTCTATATCGTCTTCGTCATGGATAACCAAAACAGGAATATCAATTTTTTGAGCAGCAAGGTGGACACAGTAACTATCCATACTCTGATTAAATTGTTTTTCAAATCTATTTTTAATTTTTTCTGCTATTACAGGTCTGAGTTTGATTTGTTTTACAAAGTCTTCAATCACATCTTCTACAATGTCACCACTTCCGATAATGATTGCTTTTGTCGCTCTTAGACCATTTTTGACAGCATGAATTGTTGTCATACCGCCCAAAGAATGCCCTATAATTAAATCAAAATTTCCGAATTGCTTTTCAACTTCAAATGCTGTTTCTATAAAATCAGCTAAATTTGTTTTATTTTTAGGAGATTTACCGTGTCCTGGAGCATCAAAACTAACAATGTCATAGCCTTGTTTCATTAACAGATTAGCAATAGATACCAATTGCGTTCCTCTGCCATTCCAACCGTGAATAAGAAGCGCTTTTTTATCTGCTTTTTTATTATTACCGTATTGATATACAACAATGTCTTTGTGAATAGAAGTAATGGTGATTTTACTTCTTAAGCTTTTGAAAAACATTTCCCGCTCTCGTTTTGGAGGCTTAAATTTGATAGGGGTAATAAACAAATTTTGAGCAAATTTTGCAGCTAAATTGACCGAAAAAAACTGTAATAATTTACCCCATAAAATAATATATTTAGGGACTTCCAATACTTGTTTAGCTTTGTTTTGATTGTTGTACATTGCTTTAAAATGTTTGTGATAAAAGTACAAAATATTAGAATAAACACAGTAGAATAAAAAGTGAAAAATATTTTAGAACTTGATAATTAACTGTTATTTTTGATAAAAAATGAAATTATGAAAAAAGTTTTGATTTGTTTGCTGGTGCTTTTTGCTTTAAACTCTTGTAAAACCAATCCCTTTACTGGAAAAAATACGATGGCTTTTGTCTCTGATAGTGAAATATTCCCTATGTCTTTTCAGCAATATGACGAGTTTTTAAAAGAACATAAAGTAATAAAAGGTACTAAAGATGCTCAAAGAGTTGAAGAAGTAGGGAAAAAAATCAAGGCAGCGGCAGAACTGTGGTTAAAATCTAGCGGATACTCAAGTTATTTGAAAGATTATCAATGGGAATACAACCTAGTAGATAGTAAAGAAGTGAATGCTTGGTGTATGCCGGGAGGAAAAATAGTTTTTTACACGGGTATTTTACCGATTTGTAAAAATGACGCAGGAATTGCCACAGTAATGGGGCATGAGGTGTCTCATGCGTTGGCTAACCACGGACAACAGCGAATGAGTGCTGGTATTTTACAGCAGGTAGGGGCTGTGGCTGTTGATGCTGCAACAAGCAATTCAAGCGCAGCTACTAAAGAAGCGCTTTCTATGGCTTACGGTTTAGGTTCTAATTATGGAGGAATGTTGCCTTTCAGCAGGAGTCATGAAAGTGAAGCAGATAAGATAGGTCTGACATTAATGGCTATTGCCGGATATAATCCGGAAGAAGCGGTTGATTTTTGGCAAAGAATGGCTGCGAATAGTGGAGGTGGAAGCGGATCTTCTTTTTTTAGTACTCACCCAAGCAATGAACAACGCATCAACGATTTAAAGAAAATGATACCACAAGCTAAAGCTGAAGCAGCTAGGTTTGGTGTAACGTTTAAGTAATAAATAAAGAACAGAAAAGCTATTTCAATTTCAATTGAAATAGCTTTTCTGTTAGAAATTACACTATTCTTAATTATATGGCAAACTTTGTTAAAGGTGACAAAAAACTTTTAAATGCATGGGCTTTTTACGATTGGGCAAATTCAGTTTATGCATTAGTGATATCTTCTTCTATTTTTCCATTGTATTATGGAGCACTATTTAGAGAATTAAGTATAGATACTTATCCGTTTTTTGGTGTAGAAATAAAAAGCGAATCTATTATTAGTTATGTTACGGCTGTAGGATTTCTTATAGTAGCCGTATGTTCTCCATTGCTTTCGGGTATAGCAGATTACTTAGGTACGAAAAAGTTTTTTATGAAACTGTTTTGTGCTATAGGAGCTCTGTCCTGTATGTTGTTATATTTTTTTAGCTTAGAATACATTGGTATTAGTTTACTAATTTATATGTTTGGATTGATTGGTTTTTGGGGAAGTTTAGTTTTTTATAATTCATATCTTCCTGATATTGCATTTGAAAATCAACAAGATAAAATCAGTGCTAAAGGATACGCTTTAGGGTATATTGGCAGTGTAATTTTATTGCTCGTTAACTTAGGGATGGTAATGAAATATGATGTTTTGGGCTTTAGTTCAGCCTTATCCGCTATGCGCTGTTCTTTTTTGTTGGTAGGTCTGTGGTGGATAAGTTTTAGTTTGTATACTTTTAAACACCTGCCGGATTTTAAAAAAGATAAAAAATTGACGTATTCTATTTTTTTTAAAGGATTTAGAGAGCTTAAAAAAGTTTGGAAAGAACTTCAAGGCTATACTTCGCTAAAAAGATATCTCATAGCATTTTTTGTGTATAGCATGGCTGTACAGACCGTAATGATAATAGCTGCCTATTTTGGAGAGAAGGAAATCGCATGGCAGACAGATAGTCAACGAACAACAGGTTTAATTATTAGTATTTTAGTTATCCAATTGGTGGCTGTTTTTGGAGCTTATCTTACTGCAAAATTATCAGAAAAAATAGGAAATATATATACTCTATGTGTATTGAATATTTTGTGGGTAGGAATATGTGTCTATGCTTATACAATTGTTTTGCCTAATGAATTTTATGTAGCTGCAGGATTGGTAGGATTAGTTATGGGTGGCATTCAGTCTTTATCTAGGTCTACTTATTCTAAAATGTTGCCTAAAACAACAGATACTACTTCTTTTTTTAGTTTTTATGATGTTACTGAAAAAATAGGAATTGTAGTAGGAATGCTGTTTTATGGTTTTATAAGCGATATAACAGGAAAAATGCAAAATGCGATTTTATTGCTTATAGTATTTTTTGTATTGGGATTTGTACTTCTATTGAGAGTGCCTAAAGTGAAAGAGCAATATTAGATTATTAAATAAGATTAAATGTTAAATGTTAACAAGTATATAACATAATGTAAAAAAAATTATATATTTGGAGCTATATATAAGAGTAATTAGATTATATGAAAAGAGTTATTTTATTAAGTGCAATTTGTTTGTCTTTTTTAACAACAACTTTGTTCACGTCGTGTGATAAAGAGTCTTCGGATTCTAATTTAGATAACCCTGAATTGGTAGGAAAACCATATTTTACTATGAGTATGAAAGATACCATATATGTAAAAGGGGAAGGGGAAATTAAGGCTGAATTGACCAGTAAAGGGCAACTGATTATATCTGCCGAAGGATTAGGAAAAAATGGCTTAGATATCTTCGAAGTGGAGTTATTAAAATTACAGGAAGGCAATTTTCCGACGAATGTAAACGTAGCAGTTTATCTGTATGGTGACGAACAAGGAATGGAAGTAGCTACTTCACTAGATATGGAGAGACCAGACTTACTTACAGGAATGGTTAAAATAACAAAAGTAAATAAAGCAGCAAAAGTAATAGATGGCTCATTTGATATTAAAATGATAGCTTCTCCATTGAATGAGATATATAAAGATCAATTTACGGTAAAGGGAGAGTTTGAAAACCTACCATATGAAAGAGTTATAGAGGATACTAAGGGGGTTTTCGTGTATGCAGTTGCAGACGGAGTACCTTTAAAAGATCTAATCGGCACTGCCACTCACGATTCTAAATCGAATATAATTACTGTGAATGCTTCTAATGAAAATTATAAACACCAAAATTTGATACTTAGATTTCCGGCTAATATTGAAGCAGGAGCTTATGCTTTTGAAGATTTTTCAGCAACTTATAGTTCCATATATGGGGTTAAATATATTTCAAATGCAGAAGATAGTGCCTTAGAAGGTAGTTATCTAAAAATAGATAAAATCGAAGATGAAACTGAAGAAGGAAAAACTTTTAGAAAATTCTACGGTAAATTTGATTTTAAATTAAGAGAAGATAGAGGCACTCATGTTTTACAAATGACAGAAGGGGAGTTTGTGGTGAGAGTTGAAATACAAAAACCGGATAAACCACCCGTTATTGAATTATAAAAATTGAAATAAACAGCAAAAAATAATAAAAAAGCCTGCTTCTTGAAGCAGGCTTTTTTATGGCATAAAGATTGACTAATATATCTATATATCTAATATAAAAGAAAAAAGTCATTTGATCTTCAGTGTGTTGTGAGAATAGGAGACAAGAGAATTCTGTATTTAAATATCATCTACTGACAAAATGACGCAAATGAAATTATGGCAAATCAAAAAATTATAACACTTGACAATCTGTCGTTACAAGATATTGTGGATGGGGATTCGGAGTTCATTCCTTTGTTAACTTCTGAGGACGAAGAAGAAATCAAAAGAGAGGAACTTCCCGAGGAGTTGCCCATTTTACCTTTGAGGAATATGGTTCTTTTTCCCGGAGTTGTCATTCCGATTACAGCAGGAAGAGATAAATCGATTGAGCTTTTGACTTCAGCAAATAAAGGAAATAAAACGATAGGTGTAGTAGCTCAATTAAATGAGACAACAGAAAATCCGGGAGTTAAAGATATTTATCGCGAAGGAACTGTAGCTCGTATTTTAAAAGTATTAAAGCTGCCGGATGGTAATGTAACAGTTATATTACAGGGGAAAAAGCGTTTTGATCTGGTCGAAATAATTGAGGAAGAGCCTTTTTTAAAAGCGAAGATTCAAGAGCGGACAGAGACTTATCCGGAAGCAAATAATGAAGAGTTTTTAGCAGTAGTAGAATCTATTAAGGAGGTAGCTGTTGAAATTATTAAAGAAAGTCCGAATATTCCGTCGGAAGCAACGTTTGCGATCAAAAATATAGAGAGCAATTCTTTCTTGATCAATTTTGTTTCTTCTAATATGAACCTTTCGGTAGAAGAAAAACAGCAATTGTTGAGAATAAATGATTTAAAAGACAGAGCTTTTGAAACATTGAGATTTATGAATATTGAATTGCAAAAATTAGAATTGCGCAATAATATTCAATCAAAAGTTAGGATTGATTTAGATCAACAGCAAAAAGAATACTTTCTGCATCAGCAAATGAAAACGATACAGGAAGAGTTAGGCGGTTTTTCTAATGAAGAAGAGTTTGAAGAGATGCGTCAGCGTGCTAAAAATAAAAAGTGGAAAAATGAGGTTAAAGAAAGATTTGATAAAGAATTACTCAAATTTCAGAGAATGAATCCACAGGTTGCTGAATTCGGTATTCAAAGGAATTATTTAGAGTTAATATTAGACCTGCCTTGGAATACCTATTCAAAAGATCAGTTTGATTTAAACAAAGCACAAAAAATCTTAAACAGAGACCATTACGGGATAGAGGATGTTAAGAAAAGAGTATTAGAACACATGGCGGTTTTAAAGCTTCGCAACGATTTAAAGGCGCCAATTCTTTGTTTGTACGGACCTCCGGGAGTAGGGAAAACATCTATTGGAAAATCAATAGCGGAAGCTCTGGGACGTGAATATGTCCGAATTTCACTGGGAGGATTAAGAGACGAAGCGGAAATAAGAGGGCATAGAAAAACTTATATTGGAGCAATGCCCGGTCGTATTATTCAAAGTATAAAAAAAGCAGAAACATCCAATCCGGTTTTTTTATTGGATGAAATTGATAAATTGTCATCAAGTTATAATGGAGATCCTTCGTCAGCTTTATTAGAAGCATTAGATCCAGAACAAAATTCAGATTTTTACGACAACTTTTTAGAAATGGGATATGATCTTTCTAAAGTTATGTTTATCGCTACATCTAATAGTCTGAATACAATTCAGCCGGCGTTGCGCGATCGAATGGAGATCATAGAAATGAATGGCTATACGATTGAAGAAAAAATTGAAATCGGAAAACAGCACTTACTGCCCAAACAATTAAAGGAGCATGGGCTTACACCCCAAAATGTTTCTGTAAATAAAAAAGTTATGGAATTTATCGTGACTAATTATACAAGAGAATCTGGGGTAAGAGGATTGGACAAGCAATTGGCGCATATAGCTCGCGGAATTGCTAAAAAAATTGTTATGGAGGAAGCATATGAAGTGAAATTAACAGAAGAGGAAGTGAGACAAATTTTAGGGGCTTCGCGTTTTGATAGAGATAAATATGAAAACAATGATGTAGCAGGAGTTGTAACTGGCTTGGCTTGGACAAGTGTAGGTGGGGATATTCTGTATATTGAATCCATTGTTTCTAAAGGGAAAGGGGGATTGAGTATTACGGGAAATTTAGGGAATGTAATGAAAGAATCAGCTACAATTGCTTTAGAATATATTAAAGCCCATGCTGATGAGTTAAAAATATCTCAGGATGTTTTAGATAATTACAAAATCCATTTGCATGTTCCCGAAGGAGCTACGCCAAAAGATGGTCCAAGTGCAGGTATTGCTATGCTAACGTCAATGGTTTCCTCTTTTACTCAGTATAAAATCAAGAAAAATTTAGCTATGACGGGAGAAATAACTTTGAGAGGGAAAGTTCTTCCGGTAGGCGGAATTAAAGAAAAAATCTTAGCCGCTAAAAGAGCGAATATCAAAGAAATAATTCTGTGTAAAGACAATAAAAAAGACATAGAGGAAATAAAAGAAGACTACCTGAAAGGACTTACGTTTCATTATGTAGATAAAATGGAAGAAGTTTTAGCGATTGCTATAACAAATCAAAAGGTAAAAAAACCAAAAGAATTTAAAACAGAAGAAAAGTAAAACTAAATATAGCTAATAATTTAAAAGCACAGTTTTGTACAGAACTGTGTTTTTCTTTTTTATTTTTGTGTCAAGAAAAATAATATCTTAGCTATTAGTGATTCGTCACAGTTATAATTAGAGAAGTTGAATGTTTAAAAGATTTGTTTTATTATTTAGTATAATCTCCTACAGTTTGGTAGCACAAGTTGGAGGAGATTATACTTATCAGTTTTTAAACCTGACTACTTCGCCCGTACAAGGAGCTCTTGGAGGTAAAAACTTCACTAATTCAGGAGACGAAGTTTCTTTGTCTTTTTCTAATCCCGCAAGTATCAGCAAAACAATGAACAATCAATTATCGCTTAATTTTAGCAGAGTTTTTAATGCTATAAATTACGGATCTGCGGCTTATGTAAAGTCTTTTGACGATCACAAAAATCTGTTTATAGGTGTTAACTATATTAATTACGGTGATATTGAAGGATATGATGAGTGGGGAAATCCAGTTGGAAGTTTTTCCGGTAATGAAGTAGCACTGTCTTTAGGAACATCCTATAATATTGAACGTACCAATTGGTATTTTGGGGTGAATGCTAAGTTTATTTTTTCTAATATGGAAATTTATAATTCTTTAGGAGCGGCTGTTGATTTAGGTGTGTTATACAAAGATGAAGATAGTAATATAGACTTTGCTTTTGTAATTAGAAATTTGGGAGGACAAATAACTTCTTATGCAGAGCATCGTGAAAAAATGCCGTTAGATATTGCATTAGCGCTTTCAAAAAAATTAGAAAATGTACCTTTGCGCTGGCATGTCGCTTTAGATAATTTACAAAAATGGGATTTGTCATATTCTAATCCCAATAGAGGCGAGGCAGATCTGGAAGGCAATAGAAAAGAAGAAAAAATAAGTGTTTTTAATAATGCTCTGCGACACATTATTGTAGGAATAGAGCTTTTTCCTGATAAAAAATTTAATTTAAGAGTGGGATACAATTTTAGAAAAGGAGAGGAATTGCGTATTGTAGATCAGCGACATTTTTCTGGATTTACAGCAGGAGCGGGCTTTAAATACAATCGATTTAAGTTTGACTATTCATATGCAAGACAGACTGTAGCTGCCAATACAAGTATGTTTGGTGTTTCAATTGATTTGAATTAATTAAAAAGTATTTATTTTGAAAAAAATAACTATAGCCATTGACGGGTTTTCTTCAACAGGAAAAAGTACATTGGCAAAATCATTAGCAAAACAGCTAGGATACGTCTATATCGACTCAGGAGCTATGTACAGAGCAGTTACACTATTTGCCATGCGTAAAAAAATGATCGATAAAGAATGTTTTAAGAAGGAAGACTTAATTAACAGTTTAGAGCAGATAGAATTGAATTTTCAATATAATGCAGCAAAAGGCTTTGCAGAGATTTACCTGAATCAAGAAAATGTTGAAGAGATAATTCGCACGTTAGAAGTATCTAAGTTTGTGAGTCAGGTAGCAGAGGTACCGGAAGTTAGGAGAAAGCTGGTCGAACAACAGCAAAATTTCGGAAAATTAAAAGGCGTTATCATGGATGGCAGAGATATTGGAACGGTTGTTTTTCCCGATGCAGAGCTTAAAATTTTTATGACAGCCTCTCCTGAAATTCGAGCAGAAAGGCGCTTTAAGGAGCTAAAAGAAAAAAATGCATCTGTGAATTATGATGAAGTATTCCGCAATGTAGTAGAAAGAGATCAAATAGATACTTCAAGAAAAGATTCGCCTTTAATAAAAGCTGAAGATGCAATAGAAATAGATAATTCTGATTTATCAAGGGATGAACAGTTTGATTTAATAATGAAATTAGTGACAGAAAGAACTTAATATGAATGAGAGAAGCGAGCTGCTGAATTTCAATGAGTTGCGACTTCCTTGAAAATAAAATAAATAATACATTATGAATGTAAAGCTAAAACTAACGTTTATGAACTTCCTGGAATTTGCAGTTTGGGGAGCTTATTTAACGTCTATGGGAAACTATTTAGGTGCAGTGGGATTAGGATCGAAAATAGGTTCTTTCTATGCAATGCAAGGAATTGTATCTATTTTTATGCCTGCAATTATGGGAATAGTTGCTGACAGGTGGATTCCCGTTCAGAGATTGCTTGGAATAAATCATTTATTAGCAGCAGTCTTTATGTTTGCTACAGGATATTATGGGTACATTTCAGGAAGTAATGTAGATTTTATAACTATTTTTACATTGTATACAATTAGTGTAGCCTTCTTTATGCCAACAATTGCGTTGTCCAATTCTACAGCTTATTCTATTTTGAAACAAAATCAATTGGATGTAATAAAAGCTTTTCCGCCTATCCGTACGTTTGGAACGGTAGGGTTTATTTTTGCTATGCTTTTTGTCAATTTTTTTGGATATACAGACGGAATATTAGGGTTTAACTTTAGTAGCAGTATCGGTTTTATTAGTTTTCAACAAGACTATCATCAATTTTATGTTTCAGGTTTTTTGGGTGTTGTTCTTTTTTTATACAGTTTTGTGCTTCCCAATTGTCCTGTTAAATCAGGAACTAAAAAAACACTTGCAGAAGCGTTTGGTTTAAAAGCATTTACTTTATTTAAACAGAAAAAGATGGCTGTTTTCTTTATCTTTTCAATGCTTTTAGGAGTTTCACTTCAAATAACAAACGGATATGCCAATCCATTTATTACAACATTTAAAAATATTCCCGAATACGCAAATACATGGGGAGCCAGTAATGCAAATGCATTGATTTCACTATCTCAAATATCAGAAACACTGTGTATTTTGCTGATACCGTTTTTTCTAAAGCGGTTTGGGATTAAAGTAGTGATGTTAATGTCAATGGTAGCTTGGGTACTTCGATTTGGCTTATTTGGAGTTGGCGATCCAGGCAGCGGTGTATGGATGTTTATTCTGTCGATGATTGTTTATGGAATAGCATTTGACTTTTTTAATGTATCCGGTTCACTATTCGTAGATAATGAAACTACAGAAGATATTCGCTCTTCTGCACAAGGCGTGTTTATGATGATGACAAATGGATTTGGTGCAACGTTGGGAATGTTTATTGCTCAGGCTGTAGTAAACCACTACGTATATAGCCAAGAGGACTTGACTTTGCAGTTAGAAGGTTGGAGACATTCCTGGATTATTTTTTCATTATATTCCTTAGTGGTAACCGTATTATTTGCAATCGTATTTAAATACAAGCATAAACCAGAAGATGTGGAAAAAATGATACAGGATTAAACAAATAAAAAAAGCTGATATTAAATCAGCTTTTTTTATTTGTTTTTTCGTTTTGTAGCTCGTTTAGCATCTACGGCGCGATTTCTGGGTTTTGTCTTTCGAGGGTTTCTTTTTCCCGGACCTCCAAGATTAACTTTTGTGTTTTTTTCTTTTTTCTCATGAAAAGCAGCGCCTTTTTCCTCCGTCTTTTTAATTTTAGTCAGCTGTTTTGATTTTAGTTTAGACTTTTCAAACTCCATAAGCTGATCAGAAATTTCTACTGCCTCTGGAATTGGAATTTGACGGATTTCTTTTTCCATTAAAATTTCTGCATTTAATTTCATCTCTTCTTCTTTGGGATCTACTAAAGAAATAGCAATACCATTTTTATCTGCACGACCTGTACGACCAATGCGGTGGATATATTGTTCAGGTGATTCTGTGAACTGTAAGTTTATAACATGGCTGATATCGGAAATATCTAATCCGCGTGCCATAATATCTGTTGTTAGTAAACCTCTTAGTTCATTGGCCTGAAATTCAGCCATGGATCTCAATCGAAAGTTTTGTGATTTGTTGGAGTGAATTACTGTAAATTCATCTGGAAAAAATTCTTCCAGTTTTTCCATTACTACATCAGCCAACCGTTTGCTATTGATGAAAATCAAAACGCGGTTAAAAAGATCTTTGTCGGCTAATAGGTACATTAACAAATTTAATTTTGTATTGAAATTTGGAACAAAGTAGATTTGCTGATCAATTTTTTCGAGAGGCGTGCCTGAAGAGGCAAGAGAAACTTCTTGCGGAAAATCAAAATATTCGTCCAATACTTCATCAACTTCTTCTGTCATAGTTGCCGAAAACAAAATATTTTGTCTTTTGTTTTTCATCATTGAAAGAATGGAAGTAAGCTGTGTCCGAAATCCCAAATTAAGTATTTCGTCAAATTCGTCAATTACCAATTTTTGTGAATTGTCAAACCGAAGTACACCGTCCAATGCCAAATCCATTGTTCTTCCGGGAGTTCCAACAACAATATCTACCCCTTCATAAACAGCGTTTCGCTGAGTATTGATGTTGGTTCCTCCATATACTCCTAAAGTTCGGACAGACATATACAAGGTTAACTTTTCTATTTCCTGAACAACCTGAACAACTAATTCGCGAGTAGGAACTAAAATAATTACTTTTGGAGTATCTGTATTGGAAAATTTCCATTGCTTTAAAATAGGTAGCAGATAAGCCAATGTTTTTCCAGTTCCTGTCTGCGCTATTCCTAACACATCTTTTCCTGACATAATAACAGAGAAAGATTTTTCCTGGATGGGAGTAGGAGTGGTTATATTTTGCTCATCAAGAGCTTTTTGCAAGGCTTTTGGTAGATTAAATTGCTCGAAAGTGTTCATAATGTATGAATTTCGACAAAGATACCTTTTTTATTTAAGATATTTATTTGACAATAAAATGTTTCAGAATTGAAAAATACTATATAATTTTTTTAATTACGCGTAGTTTGTGTGTATGTCTTCCTGAATCGATGTTATAGATGCCTAAGTGATCCAGACGGTCTATTCTTACTTTTCCGTGAGAATGGATAATGTAGTTATTATCCATAATAATTCCTACATGGATAATATTGCCTTCCTGATTGTCGAAAAAAGCTAAATCTCCGGGTTCACTCTCTTCTATAAAACTTAATACTTCTCCAACATTAGCTTGTTGTGATGCATCGCGCGGAATGCGATATCCATTAATTCGGTAAACCATTTGTGTAAAACCGGAACAGTCTATGCCGAACGGAGTTTTTCCTCCCCATAAATAGGGTGCGTTGAGGTATATAAAGGCAGTATTTAAAAGTTGTTTTTTTTCTTTTTTGCCCAAAACTTTTTCTCCTTCATAAATAAATTGTTCTATGTTAATAGAACTGCTGTTTAAAAAAGACAAAGAACTGCCAATAGAAACAGGTAGCAATTGGTTTTTAGAAGAAGAGGCAAAATCTACTAAATTTCCGGATAAGAGCGTTGGTTGTTGCTGAAGAAACTGAAAGTCTTCGGCTGAAATTGCTTGGAATTGTTTATTGTCAATCCATCCTTGATAATGATCTAAAGCTAATTCTATTTTTGACCACTTTTCTGTTTGCTCTAATACAGTAAAATGCTCTCCGAATAAGACTTGAGAAATCATTTCACTTTTATCCGAAGGTTCGGCTCTTAAAGGAACAATAGATAAATTACAGATTGCGTACATTGTTATTAAAATAGAAAAAGATATAGACCATGGAAAAAGAGAAAGAAAGAAGTCAAAAAAAATGTTTTTCACTTCTTTCTTCTTTTTTAATTTTGAAAATTAAGCTCTTTCAAGAACTAAAGCAGAAGCACCGCCACCGCCATTGCAAATTGCAGCAGCTCCTATTTTTCCATTATTTTGTTCTAAAACATTTAATAATGTTACAATAATTCTTGCTCCTGAACATCCCAATGGATGTCCTAAAGATACCGCACCGCCATTTACATTAACTTTGTCAGAGCTTAGTCCTAATATTTTAGAATTAGCAAGACCTACTACAGAGAAAGCCTCATTAAATTCAAAGAAATCTACATTCTCAATAGCGATATTAGCTTTTTTGAGAGCTTTAGGTAAAGCTTTGGCAGGAGCTGTTGTAAACCAGACCGGATCTTGAGCTGCATCGGCATATCCTTTAATATAAGCAAGTGGTTTTAATCCCAAAGAGTTTGCTTTTTCTTCGCTCATCAATATTACAGCGGCAGCACCGTCGTTGATAGTGGATGCATTGGCTGCAGTTACGGTTCCTTCTTTTGTAAAAGCAGGTCTTAAAGAGGCAATTTTATCTAATCTAACGTTAGTATACTCTTCATCTTTAGTAACCATCACAGGATCTCCTTTTCGTTGAGGTACTGCGACAGGAACAACTTCATTATTAAATTTTCCACTTTCCCACGCTTTAGCAGAACGCTCGTATGATTGCACAGCAAAAGTATCTTGTTCTTCTCTTGTAATATTGTGCTCAGTAGCACATAAATCAGCTGCAACACCCATTGCATTATTGTCATAAGCATCGACTAAACCATCATTTTGTAGACCATCAATTAGAGTGGCAGGACCAAACTTTTGACCGTTTCTCATATGTACATAATGAGGAATCATACTCATGTTCTCCATTCCGCCTGCAACAATTACTTCAGCATCACCCGATAAAATAGCTTGTGCGCCAAACATAATTGCTTTCATGCCCGAAGCACATACTTTGTTAACAGTAGTACATGGAACCTCTTTTGATAAACCAGCATATAATGCAGCTTGACGAGCCGGTGCCTGACCTACTCCAGCTTGAACTACATTTCCCATAAAAACTTCGTCTACTAGGTTTATATCAAGATTGATCTTATCTAAAGCTCCTTTTATAGCAGCTGCTCCTAATTTGGTAGCGGGAACAGTAGATAGACTACCTAAAAAACTTCCGATTGGAGTTCTTGCAGCAGATACAATTACTACTTTTTTATTCATGATTTATAGTTATTTAATTAAGTTTTGCGAATTTAAAACAATTAAACAAATATACATGAATAATTTTGGACAGAAAACAAAATAGGAGTAAGTTAACATTGAGTAAAGGCTTTGCCAAAGAAGAAGTTAAGATTATTGTGAAGGAAAGGGAATAAATTAAAAAGAAGAGGATTTAAATGAAAAAATATAATTTGAAACAAACATGATGAATATTCTTAGGATGTTGATTTATAATAAGTTTGTTTTACGATATTATTTTTTTATGTTTTTTGTTTAAAAAAAGTTTGGATGATAGTAAAACTAATGCTACTTTTGCATCCGCATTAGAGAACAATTCTCTTAATAGCAATGGAGAGGTGCCGGAGTGGTAACGGAGCAGATTGCTAATCTGTCATCGGGTAACCGATGCCAGGGTTCGAGTCCCTG